>Ga0213878_10000048_pt1 | contig 82429 bp, 69 predicted proteins | sample VelepicoBEBS_R02_FD_161053 | JGI IMG/M metagenome (GOLD analysis project Ga0213878, IMG submission 161053) | Vellozia epidendroides bulk soil microbial communities from rupestrian grasslands, the National Park of Serra do Cipo, Brazil - BS_R02 | ecosystem: Environmental > Terrestrial > Soil >... | reverse complement strand
GCGCCGCCGGCTCGGTGTCGCACACCGCCGCCAGCATGGCCCGATCGGCGTGCCGCTCCACGGCCTGGATGTGGTTCTGCGCGATGCGGCCGCAGCCGATGAGTGCGAAGCGGACCTGGCGGCCGGTGACGGACGGGCACAGCAAATTCATCACGAATCTCCAATCAAAAAATCAGGACCGAAGCGGACGGGTCACCGTCCCCATAGCCTCTTGAACACCGGGTCCTGCGTCATCGGATGCCTCACGATCAGCAGGCCGAGAATCCAGGTCACCATACACAGGACAACGGCCGCCACGAACGCGGCTGCCGGCATGGGTGTGCTTCGGTCGAGGCCGTAGTGCCAGGCAATCCCGGCTGGCGCCACGAGGCTAAAAGCAGCTGCCGCCACACTGTGCCCCAGGTTGAGGCACCATGCCCGCCAATTGTTCTGCATGTACCGCGCCTTGACCGCATACAGCAGCGGCACCTGCAGCAGCAATGCCAGCAACAGCGCGATAGCACAGGCAAGCATGGACCTGAACCACAACGCCGCCAACACGATCATCACGGCGCGCAGGGGCTGCCAGAGCAGTTCGACCTTGGTCAGCAGGTCAATGCGACCGGCAGCCAGCGTCAAGGGGCCGATGAGATTGGCCGTGGCCGCCACTGCGCCGCATAGGCAATACCACGGCACCAGCGACGCCGCGGCATCCCACTGGCTACCGAAGAGCAGGCGCAGAACTTCAAGCGCATAAAGGCTGACAAAGCCATAGAACGGCCATGCGACCGCGGTTACGTGGGTCACGCTCACTAGGTAGCTCGCCTCTAGGTCCAGGTCCTCCCGAACCGTCTTCGCGTAGGCGGGAAAGGCGACGTTCCGGATGGCCGTCATTACATCGCGGTGGAACAGCTGCATCAGGCCCTGCGCCTTGCTGATGATGGCTACGGGTTCGAACCCCATCAGCTTGCCGACCGCCAAGTCATTTACGTCCATGGAGATCGAGGTGACAACGCCCGTCACGGAGCTCTGGGCACCAAAGCTAAGCAGGCGGCGCCAAGCCTTGAGATTCGGTCTTAGTTTGGCGCTGGCGGGGTGGGCGATCATCGCGCCGACGCAGTTGGCCGCATTGGTCACGACAGATCCCACGGCTAGGGACATCACTCCCATGCCCGCCCAGGCCATGACGATGCTGGCCACGGCGCCCAGCGCTGCGCCGACCAACCCGATGACAGCGAGAGCACTAAAGGACATCTCCCGGCGCAGCAACGCCATCGTCACAGTAGCGAACGGTAGCAACAGGAAGTTAAGCGAGCAGACCAACAGCGTGTCGCGGACAAGGCGCTCCTTGTAGAAGTCGGCCACCCAAGGGGCCGAGACCGCCACAAGCAGGAAAAGGGTGCCACCGAGCAGCAGCGACAGGCCAAAGGCGGTGCGCACGGTGTCTTCCTGCAGCTCCCTCTCCTGTATCAGGAAGCTCACGACGCCAAAGTCGCGCAGTACTTGCGCGACACCAATCACAGCCAGGCTAACCGAAAAGACGCCCACCTGCGCCGGCGAAAGCAGCCGTGCCAGAATCACATTGCTGCTCAGCGCGATGACGATACCGAGCCAGCGCTCTATGAACGAGAACGCCAGAGCCCGACGGACGCCGTTTTCGCCTTCGCTCACCGCGACGCTGCCCTATCCAGGATGCCGGCCAGTTGCTTGGCCGTCGCGGTTCGGGTGTACGTCGCTAAGCGCTCCGAGCGCTGCGCCGAAAAGCCCGTCAGACCTCGCCCCGCGCAGAGATCGGCCAGAATGACCGTCGCCGACTCGACATCATCCGGCATGATCTGCCGGCCACCGCCCGCGTCGGCGAGCACCCGCGCCACCTCACTGTTCGGCAACGTAGCCGCCAGGATAGGACGGCCGCTGCCGAGGTACTCGAACAGCTTGCCCGGTAGCGCTGCCAGCGCATAGAAGCCATCGGACACCGGTAGGAAAACCATGTCGGAATCGGTCATCAGGCGCAGCGCTGTCGAATGCGAGACGCGGCCATGCTCACGTATCAGGTCCTGCACGCCGAATTTCGCAGCGGGGCCGGGCTCGAATCCGGCCGTGTCTATCCTGAGCCGATCCAGCCCGGGAACACCGGCCTCCTTCAATCGTTGCACGGCACGGTAGAGCAGATCTGGACCATAGCCCGGCCGCCAGACACCGGCATAGCTAACTCGCACTAGCCCGTCCTGCGGCGCGAGCGGCAGACCCTCAAAGTCCCTAGGCTCGAAGCCATTGGTGACGCATTCGATGTCATTCCGGCCAGTGTCTTTGGCGAGCGCCTTCGCCAACGTGGGAGTCACAGTGACAACTGCCGCCGCCTTTGCAGCGGCACGCTTCTCCAGGCGTGGGTTGAACCAGCGCTGCAGACGGCTTTCCGTGTCCCACGCTACGGTCCCGCTCGGCCGCCATTGGTCACGGTAGTCGAGGACGTACGGCAGGCCGGTGCGCTCAGCGACATCGCGGGCGACCAGCAGTGACGTCCAGGGCGATCCCGTCGCCAGGATGGCATCGAACCGCGTCTCGGCGTGCGCCTGTAACGCGGCGGCCACGGCCTCGCCGCGCCACAATGCCGCGTTGTCGGGTACGGCCCACAGGCGGTCCAGACGCCAAGCGAGACCTTGAGTGACGCGCTCACGATGCTTGGCCGGGGCGAACTGGCTCAGCCGCCTGGCCCAGCGCTCGCTCGCATGCGAAGCTCTCAGTACGCGCGTGCCCGTGCGCACTTCGTCCAGCAGCCGGTCGTCCCTGTCTCTGGGCTTGGGCTCCGCGAGCGTCAGCACCGTGGGCTGCCAACCGTAATCCGGCAGATGGTTGACGAATTCGAGCGAGCGCCGCGTCCCCGAGTTCGCGAACGGCGGGTACATGTAAGCGATGAACAGCAGGGAGCGCATCAGCCGAGCATCGCCGCGATGCGCGCAGCCGCGCGGCCATCGCCATAGGGTTGCGCCTGAGATTTCGCAGGCCGGCTCGCACCGAGGACCGCCGCCTCGATGGACGAGACCGACAAGTCGGATACCAGCCGATTCCAACCGAGCTCGACCGTCTCCACCCACTCCGTCTCGTCCCGCAGCGTGATGCAAGGCACTTGCAGGAAGAAGGCTTCCTTCTGGATGCCGCCGGAGTCCGTAATAACGGCTTGTGCACTTTTTTGCAGAGCAAGCATTTCCATATAGCCCACCGGTTCCAGCATCTGGACCGCTTGCGTCAACCGCTCCAGCCAACCCAGCCGCTCAAGCCGCTGACGGGTGCGCGGGTGAATGGGCATGATCAGCGGCAAGCTACCGGCCACTTGGCAAAGGCCTTCAACGATTGCCCCGAGGCGAGCATCGTCGTCCGTGTTTTCCGCGCGGTGGATGGTGACGAGACCAAAGCGCTTCGGCGGGGCCACTGGCAGTTCTACATTGCTCCGGCTGAACCGAAGCACGGCATCGTGCATGACGTCACCCACCTCGATGATGCGTTCGCCGGCAATACCCTCCGCGCGCAGGTGCCCACTGGCGACAGACGATGGCGTGAACAGCCATTGGGAGATGCGGTCCGTCAAGATGCGGTTCACCTCCTCGGGCATGCGCATGTTGAAGGAGCGTAGCCCAGCCTCCACGTGCGCTACCGGAATGTGCAGCTTCACCGCAGCCAGCGCACCGGCCAGCGTGCTGTTGGTGTCACCGTAGACCAGCACCAAATCAGGCTTCTCCGTGAGCAAGCATTGCTCGATTGCCATTAGCTGCCGGCCGGTCATCTCGCCGTGGTTGCCGCCTCCTATGCCCAGGCTATGCCGGGGCTTGGGAATGTTCAGCGCCTCGAAGAAGACCTCGGACATGTTGTAGTCGTAGTGCTGGCCCGTATGGACCATCACTTCCTCGTGGCCGACATCCTGCAGCGCAGCACTGACAACCGCCGCCTTCACGAACTGCGGGCGGGCGCCGACCACGGAAACGATGCGCTTTGGCATGTTGAATGACTCCCTCAGTAACTCGCGCGGATCGTTGCGTTGCGCGCATCGCCACGGATCAGATTGTTGACTAGGCGCAGACAGAACTTCAGGCGGCCCCGGTCCCAGGGCGTGAAGCGCGGAATCTGGAAGATGTCTTCGCCACGGCGCGCTGCAGCCCAGCGCGTGGACACGGCCGCCTCGAAGCCCAGCTCGCGGGCGATGGCGGGATGGACATTGGGCAGGTAGTCAGTGCCCGGCTTGCCGTTGGGATAGGCAAACAGGCCCACCGTCTCGCCCAACAGGGCTTGCAATGCGTCCCGGCTGCGGCGCATCTCGTCGGCGGCCTGGTTCGCATCCAGGCTGGCCAGGATGGGGTGACTGACCGTGTGGGCGCCGATCTGCATACCGGCGCGGCGCAGACGGCGTACCTGCTCGGTGCTCATCATCAGGTCGTCGGGCGGGATCACCTCGGCGCGCGCGGCGATGGCATCGACGCAGGCCAGCCGCGGCTCGGGGGGCAGGTACTTGACGCGCGCTATGAGCTGGCCCAGGACCGCGCGGCGGCTGGCGGTGTCGCCCAGCGGGTGTCGGCCCAGGTCCTCGCCGCTGCCGCCCTGCAGGCCACGCAGGTCCAGCAGGGGCAGCGCAGAGCGCCTCACCGCCTCGATTAGCGTGTCGTTCCACATGCGCCCGCCGTCCAGGAAGCCGGTGGCGACGAAGAAGCTGCACGGCAGGCCGTGCCTTTGCAGCAGCGGCAAGGCGACGTCGTGGTTGTCGGCATAGCCGTCGTCGAAGCTCAGCGCCGCCGCGCGCGCCGGCAGGCTACCGTCCTGCAAGCGCCGAGCCGCCTCGTCCAGCGGCAGCACGTTGAACCAGGACTTGACCCAGCCCAGCAGCTCGTCGAAGCGCGCCGCGTCCACCTCGTCCGGGAACAGCGGGTCGGGCTGCGGCAGCACGCGGTGGAAGATCAGCACGTTCAGGCGCGCATGTATGCCGGCCGGAGACAGCAGATGGAGCAGCGGCTTCATGGCAGAGATATCGGCCTGGGTTTCTTCTTGAACCAGTTCGCCATGAAGGCCGGCAGCACGACCAGCGGCTCAGGCTTTTCCTTCAGCCATTCCTTGCGCGCCAGCCAGCGTCGGCCGATGACAGCCATGATCATCATGTTGTAGGGCAGGTCCCAGTAGGACAGGCTAAGGAAGGCCCCTCCGACCGCGTAGCCGACGAAGCCCACCTGCAGCATGCTGCCGAGATCGGACAGCCATTGCGTCTCGGGCTGGTGCCGCCCCTGAGTGCGCAGGTGGCTGGCCGAACCCCAGGCGAACATGAACAGGGTCAGGAAGATGAGCAAACCCACGAAGCCCTGCTCTCCCAGCACCATGAAGTAGATGCTGTGGGCCGCGTGGACATCGTTGGGATCGGGGCCATAGATGGCGAAGATGCTGCCGGTCCAGATGTAGAAGCCGCCGCCGAAGAAATTCGCCTTGGCCAGGTTCCAGGCCATCCACCAGGCATTGATGCGGCCCATGGCCGACTCGTCCTGCTGGTAGGTCTTGATGGTGTTCATGCGGTCCCACCACTCGGCGGGCATCAGCGAAAGCAGGGCCGCGCCGACGACGAGCATGCCGATGGCGCCCAGGAACTTGTTCTTGCCGCGCCACCACAGCACCAGGGCCATCGCGGCAAAGGCCAGCAGCGCGCCGCGCGAATGGCTACCCAGCGCCGAGGCGGCCATCATGACCATGCAGAAGGTCATCGTCGTCTTGGCCCACTTGGCCTGCATCTGCATCTGCAGGAAACGCATCAGCGGGATGACCATGACGACGGCCAGGGCGATCTCGTTGTTGCCCTCGATGTAGGTGTTCTCCGGCCCCCAGACCCGGTAGCTGCCGCCGGTCAACACCGTGAAGATGCCACCCTTCACGCCGAAGAAACCGATAGATATGACATTGACCCAGACAAAGAGCATCAGGTGCCGCTTCGAATGCAGCAGCACCAATGTCACAAGCACCATCAGGTCGATCTTCATGACCCGCTTGTAGAGTTCGAAGCTGTCGTCCCAGATCATCGAGAACGGCAGCGTGATGCAGATCCACGCCATGAAGATCATCAGCGTGATGTTCTCGCGGTTGAGCGAGTAGTCGCGCCGGTCCTTCGTGATCAGCAGGCCCAGCAGCGTCGAGCCTGCGATGGCCGCCGCGAAGGGCATGTCGCGAAGCATCCAGGACAGCTGGTGCGGGTTCATGATGCTGAGCCAAGTCCAACACATGATGCCTATCCAGGGGCGCCTGAAGGATTGCAGGAAGCACCAGCCAATGATGACCAGGAGGGTGATGTCACGCATGGCTGCAGGGGCTCACAATGGTCTGAAAAAGGTTCAGCTGGCCTTGCGTGGTCTCCTGCCAGCCGAAGCGACGGGCATGGCTGCACACCGCCTCGCGCGGCGGCAGAGCCCGCCAGAGGTCATGGGCCGCGGCGGCCAGGTCCTGCGCCGTGCGCTGCGGCACGATGCGCCCCGTGAGCGGCGGCTCGACGATCTCCGGGATGCCGCCCACCGCCGTCGCGACGACGGGCGTGCCGCAGGCCATGCTCTCCAGCAGCACGTTGGGCCAGCCCTCGCGCTCGGAGGCCAGCACCAGCATGTCGGCCGCGCCGTACCAGGAGGCTAGCTCGTCCTGCGGCATGGCCCCGAGGAAACGAACCTGACCGGCCAGGCCCAAGCGTTCGGCCAGTGCCTCCAGTTCGGCCCGCAGCGGCCCGGCGCCGATGATGCACAGCCGGGCGTCCAGCCCCTGCCGGCGCAACAGGTACAGCGCTTCCAGGACGAGGTCATGGCCCTTGAGCGGCACCAGGTTGCCCACCGACAGCAGCAGCGGGTTGCCGTCGACGCCCAACCGGGCACGCAGCGCCGTGGAGTCGGCGTCGGCATGGAAGCGCGCCAGATCCACGCCGTTGCGCAGCGCGACCTGCAGCGGGCTGCTCAGGCCCAGTTCGCGCATGCGCTCGACCAACGACTGGCTGACACCGATGGACGCACTCGCGACGCGCGACGCCCAGCGCATGAAACGCCGCGGCAGCGCATGGCGCCCGATCAGGTTGACGTCGCTACCCCGCGCCGTGACCACCAGCGGTTTGCCGAACCAGCGCGCCAGCAGCGCTGCGGCAACACCGTCCGGGTAGTAGTAGTGTGCGTCGATGACGTCGCAGTCGAAGCCCTCGTCGAGGAGCTGTTGCATGGCGGTGCGAGCCCCCAGGGCCAGCGTCAGCGGCGCGCTCGTCATGCCGACCTTGGGCAGCAGCAGATAGCGCGGGTGCAGCACGTCCAGCCCGTTGCGCTGCTCGCGCGTGGGCGTGGCGGCGAACCTGGCGTAGTCGCCCCAGCGCGGGTTCGTCGACGGAAACCAGGGCACGGGCGCAATCACCCGCGACTCGACCTCGCCGCTCTTCATCAACTCACGCAGTCGTGTCTCGACAAAGATGCCATGACCAGGCCTGACGCTGCTCGGAAACAGCGTCGAGAAGGTCAGCACCTTCAGCTTCCTCACGCTGCGGCCTCCACGGCTTCCACCAGGATGCCACCGAACACCTCGGCCGCCACGCGGTGGCCGAAGCGGTCCTCCATGAGCGCGCGCGCGGCACGCGACAGCTTGAGGCGCAGTGCGTCGTCGGCAATGAGCTTGAGAGTCGCGTCGGCGAGCGCCTCGGCACCGTCCGCCCGCAGGAAGTGGGTGCCATGATCGACGTCCAGGCCCTCGATGCCTATGGTGGTCGACACGACCGGCAGACCCATGGCCATGGCCTCGAAGGCCTTGATGCGGGTGCCGCCGCCCACGCGCAGCGGGATGACGAAGGCCTGGGCGTCGCGCACATGGTCACGCACGTCGTCGACGAAGCCGGTGAAGCTCACGCCCGGCACATGGCGCTGGGTCAGGGAAGCGGGCGGGTGCCGGCCGACGACGCGCAGTTGCGCATGGGGCACCTTGGCGCGCACGCGCGGCCACACCTCGTCGATGTAGAAGCGAATGCCGTCGACATTGGCCTCCCAGTCCATGGAGCCCGTGAAGACGACGGTCGGGCTGCCGCTGGCAGGCGCCTGCCAGGAGAAGAAGTCGAGATCGACGCCGGTCGGGATCGCGCGGGCCGTCGCCAAGCCCCCGGCCGCAAACTGCTTCGCGTCGCGCTCGGACACGGCCACGACGCGCGTGAAACGGGACAGCGCCTCGCGCTCGAAGCGACGCATCTTGCCAGCCTGCGACGCCCACAGCCAGCGCAGCGGCGCGCTCGCCGCGTTCTTGGCATGGCGCTCGAAGATCTCGGCCTCGACGTTGTGCGTGAAGCAGACCGTCGCGCCGTTCAGCGCGTCAGGACGCAGCACGGCAGCGTGGACGAAGTCGAAGACGACGACGTCGAAGCGGTCGGCTGCCAGCGCCTTCTCGACGGCGGCCGCGGCGGCCTCCGTCCGATCGGCGACGACATTGATGGGCAGCCGGGACAGCAAGTCCGGAGCCCGCTGCCAACGGGCGCGCGGCGCGCCGGGCGGCCAGCCGATGAAGCGCTCGCACAGTCGGCCCAGTTCACCCTGCCATTCGTGCTGCTGCTCGGGCGTGGCCGGTGACAGCAGCGTGATGTCGAAGCGGCCGCTCTCCTTGAGCCCGCGCAGGATATTGCCGGTGCGGATCTTGCCGCCGGCATCGGCCGGGAATAGGAAGACCGGCGAAACGAACGCGACCTTCAGTCGGCTCACCAGCAGATGCCCTCGTACTGAGCAAACCCGGCGTCGCGCAGATCGGCGTAGCCGTTCAGGTCCACCACGCGGGCGCCCTTGCCCAGCGCGATGATGCGCCGGCGGGTCTCGGCGTCCGCATGTCCCACGACGACGATCTCGGCACGCGCCAGCACGGCGTCGGGCGTCTCGTGCAGCAGCTTGTCGAGGTGGGGGATCTCGCGGTCGATGTACTCCTTGTTCTTGCCCAGCAGGCGCGCGATCTTGACGAACTTGTCGTAGATCGCGAGATCGAAGCCCTTGCCCAGCAGGCGCTCGGCCAACACCACCAGCGGGGAGTCGCGCAGGTCGTCGGTGCCGGGCTTGAAGGCCAGGCCGAACAGCGCCACGGGCTTGCGACCGTTAGCGGCGATCATCTCGTAGGCCCGGCCGATATGGGCGTCGTTGCTGTCCAGCAGCGAGCCCAGCACGGGGATGTCAACGCCACGCTCGCGGGCGATGGTCAGGAAGCCCTTGACCTCCTTGGGCAGGCAGGAGCCGCCGAAGGCGAAGCCAGGGCGCAGATAGGCCTTGGAGATATTGAGCTGCTTGTCCTCGCAGAACAGCGCCAGCACGTCGCGCGAGTCCAGGCCGGACTCCTTCAGCACGGCGCCGGCCTCGTTGGCGAAGACGATCTTCAACGCGTGGAAGACGTTGCACAGGTACTTGACCGACTCGGCCACACCCACGTCGGCGGCGACGAAGCTGCCCGGCACACCGCTGTAGAGGCGACGCATGACGTCGACGCCGGACTCGTCCAGGCTGCCGACGATGGTTTGTGGCGGGTTGTGGAAGTCCGCCACCGAGGAGCCTTCGCGCAGAAACTCGGGATTGAAGACCAGCGACAGCCGGTCGCCGATCTTGCGGCCGGCAGCCTTTTCCAGCAGCGGCGCAATGCGCGCGCGCGTGGTGCCGGGCGCCACGGTGCTGCGGATGACCAGCGTGTGGGGGCCGTCCTTCTTCGCAATCTCGGCACCGATCTGGCCCACGACCGCGTCCAGCGCGGTCAGGTCGGGCATGTAGTTGGGCAGTGAGGGCGTGGCCACCGAGATCAGCGACACCTCGGTGTCCCGCACCGCGGCACCGACGTCACGCGTGGCGGTGAGCTTGCCGGCCTTGACGGCGGCGGAGATCAATTCCTCGATGCCCTCCTCGACCACGGGCGACTGGCCGGAGGCGATTAGCTCGACCTTGAGCGGGTTGATGTCCACGCCCACCACGTCGTGGCCAAGCTCGGGCAGGCAGGCACAGGACACCGCGCCGACATAGCCAAGACCGAAAACGGAAACCTTCATCCTTGTAGTCCTTTGCAATCAGGCCGCGGCGCGTGCCGTGGCGGTGCCCAGGCCCGCGTTGCGCAGGAAGGCATCAAACATCAGCAGCGCCCACAGGGGCTGGGCATGGTCCAGCACGCCGCGCTCATGCTGGTCAAGCAGCCGGGCAATGGTCGCCGGATTGAACCAGCCCGTCTGCGCCAGCGCGCCTTGCTGCAAGGCCCGGCGCGTCTGCTCGCGCAGCGGACCGCGCAGCCAGCGCGCCAGCGGCACGGCGAAGCCCATCTTTGGCCGGTACAGCACGTCGTGCGGCAGCATGGGTTCCAGCGCCTTCTTGAAGAGGTACTTGCCCTCCTGGCCGCGCAGCTTCAGATGCGAGGGCAAGGTGGCGATCCACTCCACCAGCGGGTGATCCATCAGCGGCTCGCGCACTTCGAGGCTGTGGGCCATGCTGGCACGGTCGACCTTGGTGTTGATGTCGCCCGGCAGATAGGTGTGGATGTCGAGATACTGGACCAGCGCCAGCGGGTCGTCCGTCTCGGCACGGCGAGCGTGGTGATGGAAGACCTCACTGGCATGCCAGCCCTGCAGCTCGCGCTTGAAGCCATCGCTGAACAGCTGCTGGCGCAGCGGATCGCGCACCAGGCCCATGGTGTTGAAGTAGGCGTCGACCGAGGTGCGGGCGATGGCCTGGAAGGTGGTCTTGGCGCGGAAGACGCGCGGCGCCCAGTCGGCCTTCGGGTAGAGCCGGGCCAGCGGGCCGAAGACGCCTCGGCGCAGGGCCAGCGGGAAGGCGCTGCGCATGCGCTCCTCCATCATGTGCATCTTGTAGCGGCGGTAGCCACCCAGGCTCTCGTCGCCGCCGTCGCCGGACAGCGCCACGGTCACATGCTTGCGGGCCAGCTCGCAGACGCGATACGTGGGGATGGCGGACGAGTCGGCATAGGGCTCGTCGTAGAGGTGGGCCAGCAGGTCCACGAGGCCGAAGTCGTCGCTGTTGACGGTCTCGACGCGATGGTTGGTGCGGTACCGGTCCGCCACCATCTGTGCGAACTCTGTCTCGTTGAACTTGGGGTCGTCGAAGCCGATGGAGCAGGTGTTGACGGGCTGGTCGTCCAGTTGCGCCATCGCTGCGACAACGGCGCTGGAGTCCACGCCACCCGACAGGAAGGCGCCCAGCGGCACCTCCGCCTTCAAGCGCAGCTTGACGGACTCGGACAGGCGGCGGCGCAATTCCTCGGCGGCCTCTTGCTCGCCGATCTTCGCGTCCAGTGTGAAGCGAACATCCCAGTAACGCTGCGGCTCGCCCAGAGGCTGGCCACGCTTGACGAGCAGGCGGTGGCCGGGCGCCAGCTTCTGCGCGTGGCGGTAGATGGTCCAGGGGTCGGGCACATAGCCCAGCGCGAAATAAGCCTCGACGGCGCGCGGGTCGATCTGCTGGCGCAGGCCGCCATGGGCCATCAGGCTCTTCAGCTCGGAGCCGAACAGCAGCCAGCCGTCCTCGGTCAGCGCGTAGTGCAGCGGTTTCACGCCCAGGCGGTCGCGCGCCATGAAGAGGCAGTCGCGGCGGCGGTCGTGGATCATGAAGGCGAACATGCCGCGCAGGTGGTGCACGCAGTCCTCGCCCCAATGCTCCCAGGCCCGCACGATGGCCTCTGAATCGCTCTTGGTGCGGAACACATAGCCGTGGCCGCGCAGCTCGTCCATCAGCTCCAGGTAGTTGTAGACCTCGCCGTTGAAGACCAGGGCCACCGACTTGTCGTCATTGAAGATGGGCTGCTGGCCGGTCGCGATGTCGATGACCGACAGGCGGCGGTGGCCGAAACCGACACCGGGCTCGATGTGCAGGTCACCCTCGTCCGGCCCGCGATGATGCTGGGACTCGTTCATGCGGTGCAGGCGCTCGCGCTCGGGAAGGCGCTGGCCGCGGGTGTCGAACAGACCGGTGATGCCGCACATGGGTTGGACCTGGTTCAGCCAATCATTGGGGACTACCGCGCCTGCCGAAGCCGAATGACACGGGGAAAGACGGATTCTTACCGAGCTTGGCGACGCCGATCGCCATTCGCCTCGCCGGGCGTGATGTCGGCCACGGGTTACCCCCTGTCCGAGGGATGCCCGGCCCACAAACAGCAGCCTGCTCGCGCCTAACGGCCCTGCCCTCGTGGCGCCGACGCATACAGGGCGCCATAGGCAGCGACCATGCCGTCTAGGCTGAACTGGGCTCGAGCCCGAGCCAGGGAAGCCATGGCAAAGCGCCGGCGCAGCGCCGGCTCGTTGACGAGTCGGGCCAGCGCGGCAGCCAGCGCGGCGCTATCCTGGGCCGGCACGAGCAAGCCGTTCGTATCGTTCTCCACCAGCTCGGGGTTGCCGCCCACGTTGGTCGCCACCGGGGCGCAGCCGCAGGCCATGGCTTCCAGCAGCGTGTTGCTGATGCCCTCGGCCTGGGAGGGCAACGCAAAGAGGTCGAAATGCGGCAGCAGCGCCGCGACGTCGCTGCGATCACCAGGCAGCCAGGCCTGACCCGCCGCACCGGCGTAGTGAAGTCGCTCCCGCGCAGCGGCCAGCAACGGACCGCCGCCCAGCATGGCCAGGCGCAATCTCGGCCAGTCGGCCGGGCAAAGCTCGCGCAAGCGCAGGAAGGCATCAACGAGACTGAGCGGATCCTTCACCGCCTGCATGCGCCCCACCGCACCGATGACGAGATGCTCGGTGCGGCGGTAGGGCCAGACTTCGGGGACCTGGGTGTCCGGCGCGAAGCGCTGCGTATCCACGCCATTGCAGATGCGCAGCACACGATCCCGAGAGAATCCGACCGGGCCGGTCAGATAGCTCTCGATGGCCATGGACAAGGCCACGAAGCGATGCGTTCCGACGCCGTAGATCCGACGCAGGCGCTGGTTGGTGCGGCTGACGCCCCCGAGATCGTTGACATCCCAGCCATGCTCGCTGTGCACGCGCAGCGGCACGCGCGCAGCCCAGGCCGGCAGCTGGAACTCCATCGCACCGAGATTGCGCGTGTGCACAACGGCCGGGCGCAGTTCGCGCAGCAGGCGGTAGACGCGCGGGTAGAGCCAGAACCCCTGTCCCGGCGGTTTGTTCAGCGCGATGAACTGGGTGCCGGGCGCCGTCACCCGTTCCTTGAAGGCGGTGATCTCGGTCACCGCAACCACCGCATGGCGGAAGTCCGGCAGGTGGTTGATGAGGCTGACGACGCCATTCTCCAGCCCGCCGGTATCGAAGCGATGCACCAGATGCACGACCAGCGGCCGCGCACCGGCACTCACCGCAGGAATCACAGGCGCCAGAGTCGGAAGCCCGCGCCTTCCAGCGCCTTGGCGTCGAAGGCCGCCTTCACGTCGATGAAGGCGCCACCCTTGACAAGCTTCTTGCCGATGTCTGCGGGGCTGAGGCCGGCGTACTCGCGGTGCGAGACGGCGGCGACGATGGCGTCCGCCTGCGGCAGGTCGCCGAAGGGCATCAGGCGCACGCCGTACTCGTGCATGGCCTCTTCGGCCTCGGCCTGCGCGTCCGTCACGAAGATCTCGACGCCGTAGGTCTTGAGCTCATTGATGATGTCGATGACCTTGGAGTTGCGCAGGTCGCCGCAGTTCTCCTTGAAGGTCAGGCCCAGCACGTTCACGCGCGCGCCCTTGATGTGGCTGCCGCAGGCGATCATCTGCTTGATGGTCTGCTCGGCGATGAACTTGCCCATGCCGTCGTTGATGCGGCGGCCGGCCAGGATGACCTGCGGGTGGTAGCCCAGCATGTCGGCCTTGTGCGTCAGGTAGTAGGGGTCAACTCCGATGCAGTGGCCGCCCACCAGGCCCGGCTTGAACTTCAGGAAGTTCCACTTCGTGCCGGCGGCCTCCAGCACCTCGGAGGTGTCGATGCTCAGCTTGTCGAAGATGATGGACAGCTCGTTCATCAGCGCGATGTTGAGGTCGCGCTGCGTGTTCTCGATGACCTTGGCGGCCTCGGCCGTCTTGATGCTCGACGCGCGGTGCACGCCGGGGACGATGATCTTCTCGTAGACCTGAGCGACCTTCTCCAGCGTCTCGGGCGTGTCGCCGGAGACGATCTTCAGGATCTTGGTCAGCGTGTGTTCCTTGTCGCCCGGGTTGATGCGCTCGGGGCTGTAGCCGACGAAGAAGTCCTGCTTCCACTTCAGGCCGGATTCACGCTCCAGCACGGGAATGCAGACCTCCTCGGTGGCACCGGGGTAGACGGTGCTCTCGTAGACGACGATGGCGCCCTTCTTCATGTGCCGGCCGACGCTGGTGCTGGAACCGATCAGCGGGCGGAAGTCGGGGATATGGGCCTCGTCCACGGGAGTCGGCACGGCCACGATGATGACGTCGGCTTCAGCCAGCATCCGGGGGTCGTCGGTATAGACGGCATGCTTGGCCGCTTGGACCTCCTCGTCCGTCAGCTCGCGGCTCGGGTCGGTGCCGCGCTGGCACGCCTCGACCTTGTTCTTGGCAATGTCGAAGCCGATGGTGCGGATCTGCTTGCCGAACTCCACGACCAAGGGGAGGCCCACATAACCCAGGCCGATGACTGCGAGCGTGTTCATGGATCGTTTCTCGTGACTGTGAATTCTCGGAGAGCGCAGATTGTCACCGCTGGCGCGCCAGATCGCGGTCGCGGACGTCCCGCAAAGCAGTGTCCAGCCGGGCCCAATGCTGGTGCAGGAATTCACGCAACAGCGCATCGTCGGGTCCCGCGGCGGACTTGTCCGCGTAGACGACGACCACGGCCGCGTCGTCGCCATGGCCCAGCAGGCTCTGCCAGGCACCATAGAGCTTGGCCTGCCAGTCGCTGATGAAGGGACGGCCGTTGATCCAGTAGATCTGCCATGCGCGCAGCCGCGGGGCTTGTTCGCCCGCGCCGACGATCTGGTGCAAGGCCTGGCCGCGCAATTCGGCGGTACGCCAGGCTTGCGCGCCCACCGAGTCAAGGCCCGAGGCCGAGCGCGACCATTCCTTGGCATCCTCATCACTGACGAGGGCGTTCACGGACGTGACCAACTGGCGGCCATAGCGCTGGTCACGGTAGTAGCCGATATAGACGCCCACCGGCGCACCGCCCGCTGCGGGCTCCATGCGGCCGTGCAGGGACGCGGCCGGATGCATGAAATGGGGCTGCCAGGTGCTCAGGGGCTCGGCCGCCCAGGTCCAGCCCGGCAGCGCGGGGGCCGCGAGCTGTGGCTCGCCATGGGCGCCGGCGCGCTCGGCCTGGGCGCGCATGGCGATGGGCAGCGCCAGGAGCAGCCAGGCCAGGGCCAGCGTCGTTGCCAGGTGCCCGGGCGTCACCCCCCTGCCCTCACCGTCCGCCGCCGGCACAGGCTCGGGATCCGGGTCAGCCCAGCGCGCGCCGATCATGAACATCGCCAGCATGATGAGGCCGAAGAAGACCCAGCCGTAGATGATGTGGTCGACGCCGACGGCCAGCTTGTTGCCGGACAGATGGCCCAGCATGACGATCATGTAGGCCCGCAGCCAGTTGGCAACCAGCGGCGTGACGATGGCCACGCCGACGAAGGCCCAGCGCTTGCGATTGCTGCGGTAGTTCAGGTAGGCGAACAGCGTGCCCACCATGACCGAGGCCATCAGGTAGCGGATGCCGCTGCAGGCCTGCACGACGGACCAGGAGCCCGACGGGATGACGAACTGCAAGGCCTCGCGGAACACCGGGATGCCAGTGGCGCGCAGCGCGACGACGGTGAAGTCGGCCGTGCGATCCATCAGCCAGGGCGTCAGGAAGTCGCCGAAGGGCACAGCGAAGAACAGGAAGCCCAGCGGGAAGGCCATGCGGCTGGCAACGGCCGTGCCCAGCAGCGCCGGCACCAGCGCGACACCCATGCCCATCAGCGCGAACTGGGTCGCGGAATTGGCGGCCGCCAAGTCGCCGGCCAGCCACAGCATACCCAGCGGCAGCAGGGTCAGCAGCCACCACGGCGCGGGCCGCGGCGTCATCGAGGCGAGGTCCGCCCGCATGCGCCAGACCAGCCAGGCCGAGATGGGCGGCACCACCCAGGCATGGGCGAAGGTCTCGGAGCGGTTCCAGATCTCGACCATGGCCGCGCCGGTCGCGAAATAGAGGGCCGCCAGCAGGCCCCAGGCCAGGGCCAGGCCGAGCAGGGGCAGCCGCCAGGGCTTGGGCAGATGGATCATGCAGCCTCCAGATGTCGATCCAGGTCGGCCAGGTGAGCCTCCCAGCTATAGGCGCCCAGCACGAAGTCGCGCGCGCCGCGGCCGGCGCCCCGGGCGGCTTCCGGGTCGGCCAGCAAGGCACTCACGCGCTCGACGTAGTCGCTCTCGGTATCGGCGGGCTGCAAGCCCGGCTGCGCAGCGCCCGTGATCGCGCGCACACAGCTGGCAGCCGCGACGACGGGCCGCGCCATGGCCATGGCCTCCAGCACCTTGTTCTGGATGCCGCGCGCCAGCCGCAGCGGCGCGACGACGGCCGCCGCGTGCTGCAGGAAGGGACGCACGTCAGGCACCGTGCCCGTCACGTTGACGGCATCGCCCGCCAGCGCCTGCACGGCCGGCGCCGGGCTGCGGCCGACGATGTGAAAGCGCAGCGCCGGGAAGCGCTCGCGCAGTGCGGGCAGGATGCTGCCCGCGAACCAGGTCACCGCGTCGACGTTGGGCCAGTAGTCCATGGCACCCGTGAACACCAACGGCAGCTCGTCCGCCGCGAAGGGGCTTGTGCGAGACGCGTCCGGCGTGAAGAAGTCGGCGTCGACGCCGTTGCCCAGGGCCGCCAGGCGCAGCTCGCGACCGGGGCTCAGCTCTCGGAACAGCGCGACCTCGTTGTCGGTGACGAAGAAGCTGCAGGCGGCCTCGGCGGCCACGCGCTGCTCGAAGCCCAGCAGCTTGGCGAACTCGCGCCGATACAGCCAGGACATGGGCCAGGCATGCTCGGGCGCGTAGTCGCGCCACTTGGCGGAGTCGACGTCGACGAAGTCCACCAGCGTCTTCACGCCCTTCAGGCCTCGGGTGTACTGGGCCATCACGCCGCTGAAGACGACGACCGCGTCGAAGCCCTCGCGGGCGGCCGTCTCGTCCACCCAAGCCTGCAGGCCGGCGTCGCGGTAGTAGGGCAGGCTCAGCGCCTCGCCGCTCAGCAGGCCGCGCAGGCTCAGCAGCTTGGCCGCGCGCGGGTTCAGCCGCGCGACATGCAGGCTCTTGCACAGCGCGCGCACGCGCGGCAGGTGCTGCTCGTCGTCCGGGTCGTCGAGGAAGCTGCCGAGGTGGACTTCGTGCCGTGCCGCCAGATGCTTGAGCAGATGGTAGGAGCGCACCTTGTCGCCCTTGTTGGGCGGGTAAGGCAGGCGGTGGACGAGGTAGAGGACCTTCACGCGATCAGCCTCAACCCAGGTTCTTCACGATGAACGGCCCCAGCCAATTCGCCACGCCGATGGGCAGCTTGCGCCAGGCCTTGATCATCAGCTGGTACTTGGGGTTGTTCGGGTTGTTCTGGGGGATGGCGTCGCGCTTGAACAGCCGGTACTCGTAGGACAGCGGCTGCGGCTCGAAACCCCAGTTCTTCTTGAAGGCGTAGGGGCCGGTGCCCTGCTTGCTGCGGCCGTAGTCGAAGAGCTTGAGGCCGCGGGCGCAGGCGCGGCGCATCAGCTCCCAGTACTTGAAGTCGTTGGCGGCGAGGTCGCGCGCCGCCTCGTCGTCGCCCGCGTAGTAGGGCAGCACCTCGTCGCGGAAGTAGAAGCTCAGCACGCTGGACAGCGGCTTGCCGTCCGGCGCGGTGACGGTCAGCACCTCGGCATCCGCGCCGAATTCGTCCAGCAGCGCCTGGAAGTAAGCCCTGGGCATGGCCGGCGTGCCGTGGCGGTGCACGTTGTCGGCGTAGAGGTCGAAGAAGCGGTCGACGTTGGCGTCGATCTCGGCGCGCAGCTCGTTCTTGATGCCCTTGCGCACCATGGCCCTCTGCTTGCGCGGGATGGCCAGCATGTTGGCCTCCTCGTCGGGGAGGATGGCCTTGCGAAAGGTCACGTAGAGGTCTTGCCGCGGCCAGTCGGCGTGGCGGGTGGGGCCCAGGTAGCGGTACTCCAGGTGCTCGGCGCCCTGCGCGCGCGCGATCCTCTCGGCCTCGGCCTCCAGCGCCGCCGCGGCCTCGTCGTTCAGCGCCGCGACACCGCCGTAGACGGCGAACGGCAGGCTGGCGACCGCATGGCCGAAAAGGCGGCTCTTGACCTCGGCCAGCGGCAGCACCCCCTCGATGGCGCCGTCACGCTCGGCATAGAGGAAGAAGCACTGGTGGCCGAACACCGACTCGATGACGCGCAGCCAGCCGCTGCGATGGAAGAAGGTGGCCTGCGGGTGCGCAAGGACGAACTCGTCCCAGCGCGCGGACAAGGGCTTGTCTTGCGCGGCCAGGCGCGCAATGCGGAGGGGGGATGTCATTCAGGCGGGGCTCAGCGTGGGCGCCGGAGCGCGCGGGCTGGCCTCGCGGCCGAGGAAGATCTCGTCCATTCGCCCCCAGCGGAAGTCTTCCAGCAGCCGCCCGATACGGCCGTGGGTGCGGGGGATGTTGACGTAGTGGCGGAAGCGCGTCTTCGCGTCGATGCCCGGCACGCGGGGCTGCTCGGCATCGATCTCCCAGGGGTGGAAGTAGAAGACCGCGGGCTCGCCGTCGGTCTCGTTGACGCGGCGGATCAGCCAGCGCGACAGCGCATAGGGCAGCAGGCGGAAGTAGCCCCCGCCGCTGCTGGGCAGGTTGCGCGCCCCCATGCGCACGGTGGTCACCGGGACCTCCAGCAAGCCCTCGCGCACCGGGTAGGCGAAGCGTGGCGAATCGGGCATGCCGTAGTGGTCATGGGCGATGGGGTAGACGCTGCTGGAGTAGCGGTAGCCGGCGTCGCGCAGCACGTCGAAGGCCCAGAGGTTGTCCTTGCCGATGGAGAAGCTGGGGGCGCGATAGCCGACGACGGGCACGCCGCCCAGATCCTCCAGCAAGGCCTTGGCGCGCGTGACGTCGTCCAGGAAGGCCGCAGGGCTGAGGTCGCTGGCGCGTTCATGGCCATAGCCGTGGCTGGCCAGCTCATGGCCGCCGGCCACGATGGCCTTGACGACCTGCGGATAGCGCTCGGCGATCCACCCCAGCGTGAAGAAGGTGGCCTTGACCTGCCTCTCGGCCAGCAGCGCAAGGATGCGCGCCATGTTGCGCTCGACGCGGCATTCCATCCCGTTCCAGTCCTCGCGGCGGATGTAGGGCGCGAAGGCGGAGACCTGGAAGTAGTCTTCCACGTCAATGCTCATCGCATTGCGCAGGGCCGGGGTCTTGGTCGGCATCAGCATGGCCGCGCCGCCCGGCCGCCCGAAGGCGCTGCAGCCCCCTCGGGGGACAGTGAACGAAGTGCGCGTGGGGGCATCATCCGTACCTTAGTGCTGCTTGACGGCGTCCACCAGCTTCTGCAGCAGCGCCAGCGTCTGCAGGTTGATGCGCTCCAGGCGCATCATGCTGCGCTCCAGGCGCTGCAGTCGATCGGTGTGGTGATCGGCATTCAGCGCCGCGATCTCGGAGGACAGCCCCTCGACCTCGGCGACGCTCATCTTGAGCTTGGTCACGTCCAGGGCGCCTGGCACGCTGTCCAGCGCGCCGGGGCGGCTGTCGGGCAGCCTGGCGGGCATGCTGTCCAGCGAGCTGGCGTCGCCATGCCGCGGCGACTCGCTCTCCTGGGCGATGTCGCGCAGCACCTCCTTCACGTCGGCCAGCGTCAGGTGCGTGCGGCCCTGCATGAAGCCCAGCAGCAGCAGGCGGTCGCACAGGCGGTTGATGCGGCGCGGGATGCCGTTGCTGGCCTTGTGGATGGCGGGGAAGGCGTCGTGGTCGAAGGTGGGCTTGCCGGTGGAGCCCGCGCATTTCAGGCGGTGCTCCATGTAACGCTGGGTCTCGTCCTCGTCCAGCGGGCCGATGTGGCAGGTCGCCGCGACACGCTGGCGGAACTGCTCCATCTCGGGCTTCTGCAGGATGCCGCGGAACTCGGGCTGGCCGACCAGGAAGGTCTGCAGCAGCGACTGGTTGCTGAACTGGAAGTTGGACAGCATGCGCAACTCCTCGACCGCGCGGGCGGTGAGGTTCTGCGCCTCGTCGACGATGAGCAGGCAGCGCTTGCCCTGGGTGACCTGGTTGACGAAGAAGGCCTCCAGCGTCATCAGCAGCTCGGACTTGGGCGCGTCCTTCACGCGCACGCCGAAGGCGGCTCCAACCATGCGCAGCGTGTCCTCGGCGTCTAGCTGGGTCGTGACGACGTTGCCGATGATGACGTTGCTGCGGTTCAGGCTGTCCAGCAGGCCGCGCAGCAGCGTGGTCTTGCCCGCACCGATCTCGCCGGTGATGACGATGAAGCCGTCGTTGCGCAGCACGCCGTAGTCCAGATAGGCCTTGGCCCGGCGGTGCTGCTTGCTGCCGTAGTAGAAGTTCGGGTCCGGGCTGAGCTGGAAGGGCTTGCTGCTCAGGCCGTAGAAGGCTTCGTACATATCAGTGGCGCCCGTCCGCCCCATGCCACGCCCGCGGCGCCTCGGCGGCGCACGTGCTGCGTGGGCAAGGCGGTCGTTTCATGTCAGAACTGTTGGGTCAGGGTGGCATAGGCCGCATTCTCGGAATACGGCGTGACGCCTACGAAGCGGCTGTGGCGGGCGCCGAGCAGCAGGCTGAGGCGCGAACCGAGGCGGCTGTTCAAGCTGCAGATCAAGCTGGTGAGCTGCGCGCGTCGACTGGCGTCGCCCACGCTCTCCTGGCGCGAGGCCGTCAGCGACAGCCCGGTCACGGGCGTGAGCTGGTAGCTGCCCGTCAGCGCATAGGAGCGCTGCTCGATGCTGGCGTTGTTGGCCAGGTCGCCCTGGTTCAGGTTGTCGCCGAGGCGGCTCGTGATGGAGCGGCTGACGGTGGCCGTCACGTTGCTGCGCACGCCCTGCAGCGTGAAGCTGAGCATCTGGGTGCGCAGCTGGCTCGGCCCCGTGGACAGGAAGCCCGTCGCGGCCGGTGCGTCCGGCGACAGGCCCAGCGCCTGCAGGTCGGCGCGCACCAGGGCGTCGCGCTTGACCGGGTCCGGCTCCAGCGACGCGTACAGCTGGAAAAACAGGTCGTAGTTGGTCCGCACGCCGCCGGTCGCACCGGTATTGCCCAGCATGACGCTGCGCGAGTCCGAGACCCGCCAGACCGAATTCCGCATGCGGTGCTCGAAACTCAGGCCGTAGCTGTTGCCATAGTTGTGGCTTTGCCAGTTGCCGTTCACCCGCGTGCGCGGCGTGGGCGTCCACTCGGCCGTCACGCCGCCCGTGAAGCCGCTTTGCGCGCTGCCGCCGCCGCTGAGGTAGTCGTTGCGCTCCTGGCCCCCATTGGCGCTGAACACCCAGTCGAGATTGGGTCGGTAGTTCAGGCCCGCCACCGCGGAGCTGTTGCGGTTGGAGGCCGCACCCACGGAGCTCACCTGCTGCGTGCTCGCCAGGAGATACCAACCCAGCACACCGGCATTGAGCTGGGCAATGCGAAGTGAGCCGCCGCGCCCCCTGCTGTCCCCCAGGCTGCTGCCGCGCACTTCCGTGATCGAGAAATTGCCGCGCAGGTCCATGCTCGCCAGGCCGCCCAGTTGGCCGTGCAGCAGCGGCGACACCGTCAGCGTGCCGGTCTCGCGCCGGTTCGGGTTGTCCAGCGCGGCCACCGACCCCTGCGAACCCAGCGTGGGCGCCGCCTGCAAGCCGAAGGCCGAGGCGTTCTGCTGTCCGATGCTGGCCTGGGCTTCGACGAAGAAGGTGCGAGGAATGATCTCGGCCTGACCGTTCGCGGTCAGCGAGTTCTGCAGCTGCGAGCCGTAGTTCGTCTTCAGGTAGGCGATGCCGTTGAGCGAGTAGTCCAGGCTGCCACGCAACGCGCCGGTGTTGCGCACGATGCTGATACCCGGCGACACCGTCGTGATCAGTGCCGCATCCCTGTTGGTCTCGCTGAGGCGAAGGTTGTCGGTCCAGCCCTGCGAGATGGCGATGCGTGGCCGGATGGAGCCGCCGCTCGGAGCCGCGCCCTCGCCCTGCTGAGCCTGGGCCGCCATCGCGAAGACGGCGAGTGCCAGGGGCAGGCGGCGCCGCGACTCAGGTCGGCGCCGAGTCATTGCTGCTATAGCCATACCCGTATCCGTAGCCATACCCGTAGCCATACCCGTAGCCATAGCCACCGGCGGCACTGGGGCTGGCCTGGTTGAGCAGCATCATCTTGACCGGGCAGGTCTCGATCGCGGCGAGGGCTTGCTGGACGGCGCTCTGCGCCGTCTTCTCGGCATGGACGACGACGATGATCTGCCCCATGTGCGAAGCCAGCACGCGGGACTCCGTCGTCAGCAGCAGCGGCGGCGAGTCGAAGATGATGATGCGGTCCGGATAGCGCTTGGCCATGGTGTCGAGCAGGTGGCTCATCGCATCGCTGGCCAGCAACTCGGTGGCGCGCGGATGCGGCGTGCCGCTGGGCAGGATGGTCAGCTTCTCGACGTTGGTGCGCAGCAGCACATCTGACATCTCGACGCGATCCTCCAGCACGTCGAGCAGGCCGGGCCCCTGGGGCAGCCCCAGCATGCGCAGCACGGAAGGCCGTGCCACGTCGGCATCGACCAGCATGACGGTGTTGTCTAGTTCGGCCGCGATGCTCAGCGCCAGGTTGATGGACGTGAAGCTCTTGCCCTCGCCGGCCAGGGCGCTGGTCACCATCAGCAGATTGGCGTGGTTGATCGTCGCCGCCCCCTTGCCCATCGCGTTCTTGATCAGCGGGCGCTTGATGACGCGGTACTGGTCGCCGGTCTGCGAGCGCGGCGTGTGCGGCATCAGGAAGCCCTGGGCCGCCAAGGCGACGACGTCCAGCTCGACGCGCTTGGACGAGACGTGGAGCCCGTCATCCTGGACCGAAATGCCCACGGAACCGCGCCGCGTGTCGGCGACCGGCGCGGCCGCGGCGGGCGTGGCCACAGCCGGCTCGACCACGGGCTGCACCTGCTCGTCTCCAGGCAGCACGACGCCGGCCTGGCGCAGTTGCTCGAGCCGCTGGGCGGCTTGTTCAATCAGGCTCGTCATGTCAAACCACCTGCCGGCTCAGTTGCACAGCCAAGACCGTCAAGGCGACGGCGAACATCACCAGCAGCCCGCCGGCTCCTGCAGAAAACCGGATCAGCTCGACGCGCTGACGCGCGCGGTCCGCGTCCGTCACCAACCGGGTCACGACACCCAGGATGGGCAGTTCCACCCGCGCACGCAAGTCGTTCGCGTCGTGGAAGACCGGGCGCAGCTGGCTGGCCGCAAAGGTCGTGAACAGGCCGACGCCCAGGGCCGCCGCCATCGCGCCGGCCAGCAGCAGCAGCCGGTTGGGAGCCACGGGCTTGGGGTTGGCGCGGGGCGGATCGATGACGCGGAAGTCCGCCACGCCCGAAGCCACGTCGAGCTCGCCGGAGATCGAGGCCTGCTCGCGACGCTGAACGAGGTCTTCGTAGTTCCGCTTGTGGATCGCATAGTCCCGATTCAGCTGGGCTGCCTCGGCCTCGACCTGCGGGGCCGTCTTCATGGCCGCGAGCGCCTGCGAATAGCGGCCGGAGTATTCATCGACCCGCGCACGCAGCGACGCCACCTGAACCTCGGTCGTCGCAAGGATGCGCACCATCTCCTGCATCGCGATGCTGCCGCCGGCCTGGCCCACGGAGGCCGTCGGCACGTTCATTGCGGCCTTGCGCAATTCGGCGAGCTCCTTCTTCCTCTGCTCCTCCAGATCCTTGATGAGCTTGCGCGTGGCAATGATGTCGGGATGCTGGTCGGTGTAGCGCTGCAGCAGCGCGTCGAGGTTGCGGCGATATTCGGCCAGTCGCGCATCCAGCTCGGGCGTGCTGACATTGGCGTTGGACTCCTGCATCAGACTCTGGGTCGTGGTCTGCGCACCGCCCCGCGTCCTTTCGGCCTCCAGCTGGGCCTTGGCCGCATCACGGGCGTTGACGGCCTCGCGATACTCCAGCCGCGCCCGCTCCAACTGGGTGCCGAGCTCAGCGAGACGTGCCGCGGAATCCTTGCCGTCGTTCGCCGCGTTGGACAGGTTCTTCAGGCGGAATTCCTTCAGTCGCGCCTCGGCCTCTTCCAGCTTGGCCTCGTAGGCCTTGATCTGCTCGTTGATGAAGGTCGTCGCCGTCGACGTGCCCTGCCGCGTCTGGCCCAGGCTGGACTCGACGAAGATCGACACCAGCGCCTGCACCACGCGCTTGGCGGTCTCCGGATCGCTGTCGCGATAGCCGAGGATGTAGAGGTTGTCGCGACCGCTACTCTGGATGGACAGGTTGCTCGTCACCGTCTCGATGGTGGCTTCCTGCTGGGCCTTGGACTGGTTCTTCAGGTCCAGGTCGGCCATGCGGACGAGCTTCTCGACATTGGGCCGGCTGATCAGCGTGCGGCTGAGCATCGTCACCTGCTGCTCGACGTTGGGCTGGACGGCCAGACCCGACATCAGCGGTTTCAGGATGGACTGCGTGTCCACGTAGATGCGGGCGCTGGCCTCATAACGATCCGGCAGCGCGAAGACCACGACAGAGCCCACCACGCCGGTCACCCAAGCCACGACCAGGCCGATCCAGCGGTACTTCCACATCCGCCGAACGACGATCAGCAGCTGACCCATCAGCAATTCCATCGGAAACAGTCTCGGTTAGAGCAATCGAGTGGCGGGCGAGCGTTCGAAACGCGCTCCCGCCGACATTTCAGAACAGGCTCTGCGGAATGATCAGGATGTCGCCGGGGCGCATCTCCACGTTGGCCGACACGTCACCGCGCTTGATCAGATCCTTCAAGCGCACCGAATACTGCTTGTTGCCCTCGGCCGTGCGAAGGATGGTGGCACTGTTGCCGGAGGCGAAGTCGGTCAACCCACCCACGGCGATCATCACGTCCAGCAGCGTCATCTTCTGCTTGTAGGGCAGGAACTGCGGCTTGGCCGCTTCGCCAACGACGCGGATCTGTTCGCTGTAGGGGCCGACGAAGTTCGTCACGATCACCGTCACGACCGGATCCCTAACGTACTTGCCCAGCTGCTGCTCGACATCGCGCGCCACCTGCACCGAGGTCTTGCCCTGGACCACCATCTCATCCACCAGCGGCGCGGCGATCTTGCCGTCCGGCCGCACGGGCACGGACATGGACAGCTCCGGGTTGCGCCAGACCTGGATGTTCAGGTTGTCACCGGCACCGATGATGTAGCTGTAGTCGTCGCTCGTCACCTGGGCCGGGGCGGCCGGATGCTGGACCGACGCGCAACCCGTCAACCCGGCCAACGTCGATGCTGCCAACAAGGCCAGCGCCCCCGAAGCCCAGGCCCGCAAACCTCGCCGCACCTGGACATCACCGGCCGACATCAGTTGCACATCGCTGCGATTCGAAGCATGAATGGTGTCCAAGGCAAATCCTCTGTGGGTCTGGTCGTAAAAAGAGACCGAGGCGCGGGCTGGAAGCACGCCCGATAGGGAGCGTTGCATGATGCCATAGGCGCACCCGCGCCCTGGTAGCCAAATCGGGGGGTAGGCACCGCCAATGGCGTGCAATTTCACACCCGCCGCCCATTTGCCGACAAGCGCACTCAGCGCGGCTTGGCACGCCCTTCCAGCAATGGCCGGATCAACATCAACATCAGTTGCTGAATCGGATTGGCGTTGCCGAACGGACGCCAGGTGAACTTGATTTTCTGGTGGTAGGCATCGAACTGCATGGCCCAGGGCGCCGCTCGCAGATCGCCGCGCCCCAGCAACACCTTCAGCACCGAAACACCCATGACGCCGGCACACAGGTCGCAGGACATCATGGTCGACGGGCCGCGCCTCTCCTGGAAGTTCACCGCATGCGGCGCCACGAGGTAGTCGCGCTGCAGCATTGCGGGAGACAAGCCCGCGATGAAGCGGGCATATTGCTCGTTCTCGCTGCGCCCCTCCACCCGGAAATACTCCTCGAAACTCATGGCGCCGGGCTTGAAATACATGAAAGAAACGCCCATGCCGAGCGGCGCCGCCGTCAGCGCCGGAATGCCCTTCTCATAACAAGCCCGGAACAGCATGCGCCGCGCCGGCAACGCAAAGAAATCGATCCCATCGACATACACGTCGACGTCGCGCAGGAACTCATCGACATTCGCCTCGGTGACCCCTTCGGGGAATATCCGGACATCGGCCTCCGGATTGATGTCGCGCACCATTTCGGCCAGCACCTGCGCCTTCGGGCGATCAAGCGTCGACATGAAGGCGCCGACCTGCCGATTCATGTTGTGCACACCGAATTCATCGAAGTCGGCGATATTGAAACGGCTCATCCCCAGCCGCCCCAGCGTCAGCAGGTGGGCCCCGCCGACACCGCCGAGCCCGGCGATCGCCACGCGTGCCGAGCGAAGTTTTTCCTGCTCAGCCTCGGTCACCCAGCCGATGTTCCTGGAAAATGCCCGCCCATAGTCAAAAGTCGAAGCCTGGTTCAAGTTCACCCCTTTGCGGCCGGGCGGAGTCGTCGTCAAGGGCAAGCCGAAGCCCGAGACACCCAGCACCTGCCATCAGGTTGCCGCCGCGCGGCAATCTTCAATACAAGAAAGGTCGCAAACCATGGATTCGCAAGCCACCGTCCTGCAGATCCTCGATTTTGCACGATGGGCCCCCAGCGGGGACAACACCCAGCCCTGGCGATTCGAGATCATCGGCCCCAACCATGTGGCCGTCCATGGGTTCGACACGCGCGAGCATTGCGTCTATGACCTGGACGGCCACCCGAGCCAGATTTCCATCGGCGCCTTGATTGAAACCGCCGCCATCGCCGCCAGCCACCACCAGCTTCGCACCGTGGCAAGGCGGCGGGTGGCCTCGCCGGAAACCCGCCCGGTGTTCGATCTCGAATTCGTTGCCGACCCCAGCGTCATCGCCGACCCTCTTCTGGCCAGCGTCAAGGTCCGCAGCGTGCAGCGCCGGCCGCTGAAGACGCAGCCGCTGACCACCCAGCAGAAGCAGGCCTTTGCAGCCGCCATCGGCCCCGACTACACGGCACTATGGCTGGAGAGCGGCGGCGAGCGGCTGAAGGTCGCCAAGATGCTGTTCCATTCGGCCAAGATCCGGCTGGTCACGCCCGAGGCCTACCGCGTCCACAAGGACATCATCGAATGGCAGGCACGGTTCAGCGAAGAGCGCGTGCCGGATCAAGCACTCGGCACCGACCCGATGACGACCCGACTGATGCGCTTCGTGATGCAGAACTGGGGCCGGGTGGAGATGTTCAATCGCTTCTTCGCAGGCACCTGGGCGCCACGCATCCAGCTGGACTTCGTGCCCGGTCTGGCCTGCGCGGCCCATTTCCTGCTGCTTGCCAAGGCCCCTGCACGCACGATTGATGACTACGTCGCGGCCGGCCGCGCGACGCAGCGCTTCTGGCTGACAGCCGCGCAGCAAGGCCTGCTGCTGCAGCCCGAGGTCACGCCGCTGGTCTTCACCCGCTATGCCCGCGAAGGCATCGACTTCTCAAGCAAGCCCGGCGCGCAAGAGATGGCACGACGGCTCGGCGAACGTTTCGTCGGCACGGTCGGCGAGCATGCGGCGGCCCATGCAGTTTTCATGGGGCGCGTCGGCCGCGGCCAGCAGCCGGTCTCGCGCTCGCTGCGGCGGCCGCTGGAGAGCCTGCTGATCACGGAGCAGCATGATGACAAGGCTTGAGCGCCCACTGCGGATTGCCCTCTTTGCCGAGGCCGTGACGCTGGCTCATGTCGCCAGGCCTATCGCGCTTGCGCGCGCCATCGCCCCGGCAGGACACCAACTGCTGCTGGCCTGTGATCCGCGGTATTCCAGCTTTGCCGCCGATGGCCCCTGGCAGTCCCAGCCATTGCGCAGCATCCCCAGCGCCGAGTTCAACGAGGCCCTGGCCAAGGGCAAACCGGTCTACAGCCATGAGACCTTGAGCAGCTATGTGAACGACGATCTGAAATTGATCGAGTCGTTCAAGCCCGACCTGGTGATTGGCGACTTCCGGCTGTCACTCTCCGTCAGCGCAAGGCTGGCGCGCGTGCCCTACATGGCGATCGCCAACGCCTACTGGTCACCTGGCTATCTGGGCGGCTACGCGCTGCCGGTGATTCCGTTGAGCAGAGTACTGCCCATCCCGCTCGCGGCAACGCTGTTCCACACCTTCAGGCCGCTGGCTTTCATTCCCCATTGCCAGCCGATGAACCGCCTGCGCCGGCAGCACAACCTTCCCTCGCTTGGCAACAACTTGCGACGCGTCTACACGGACGCGGACCACATACTGATGCCCGACATCCCCGACCTCTACCCGGTGGCGTCAGGCTCACACGGCAGCAGCTACATCGGGCCGCTCATGTGGGCCCCCTCCACACCACCACCCGCCTGGTGGGAGGAGCCCGACCCCACCGAGCAGGCGATCGTTTACGTCACGCTTGGCAGCTCAGGCCCAGGAGCCACACTTGCGCTGGTCCTGCAGGCGCTGGCCGACCTCCCCGTGAAGGTGTTCGCCTCCACCGCCGGCGCCCAGGCCCCCTCAAGCGTACCGGCCAATGCACGGCTGGCCAGCTATCTGCCCGGCGACGCTGCTGCCGAGCGCGCGAAACTGATGATCTGCAACGGTGGCAGCCTGAGCACCCAGCAAGCCATTGCCGCAGGCATTCCCATACTCGGCCTGGCCAGCAACATGGACCAGTTCCTGAATATGGCGCCGATCGAGCGGCACAACGCCGGCATCTGCTTGCGGACCGATCGGCTGAGCCCCGAAAGAATCCGCCAGGCCGCCATCACGCTGCTGCAGTCAGCCGTCGCCACGACAGCTGCACGGCAACTTCGACAGTTGCTGCCGAAGCCAGAGGCCGGGACCCGCGAGACCTTCCACGCCATCGCCAAGCAATTGCTGCAGGACAGCCGATCAAACAGCCACTGATTGAACGCAAACCTTGTCGGCTGGCAGCAATTGCGCCGAATATAAAAAATGGGCCCCGAGGGGCCCATTTTCCTAGTGCAGTGCAGTATTACTGCTTGCGGCTGCGACGCTTGCCTGCGACGCCCAGGCCAGCCAAGGCCAGACCCACCAGAGCCAGCGAAGCAGGCTCAGGGATGTGGAGGCGGTCGACATTCGTCGTGGTCGTCGCCTGCAGCGACAGGGAGTACGTACCCGCAGCCAGATCGGAAATCATCAAACCGAAGTTCTTGAAATCGAGGAACGAGTCGTTGTAGGAATCCGGATTGCCCGACCGCGAGTCGGTGACATTCAGGTTTCCCTCGTTCTTGGTCACCGAGCAGACGCTGCCCGCGATGCCGCCACCGGTGAACTGGCAAGGCTGGGCGCTGCCGGTACCGTCCGGGCTCCAGGTCCAGCTTTGGTTCGTGCCATTCTTGGACAGGCTGATGGAGACGTTCGAGCCCGCCGAAGAGGTATACAGGCCACCAAGCACATCCGAGATCGCACCGCTGAGCTTCAGCAGCGCTTGGAAGCTCAGGACGAAGTCAGTGGTCGTCCCCGTGACGAACGAAGTCAGCAGCGTCGTGGTCGACTTGACCTCGGTATTGGCGCTGGCTTGACCATTGACATTCAGCAGCGACTCAGCAATCTGAATCGTGTTGGTGGTACCACCCTGCACGAGCTTCGCCGAGGTGATTTGCGAATCCGCGTTGCTGAAGCTCTGGGTGGCGTTGGCACCGATGATGGCGAAATTGTTGTCAGCCCGCGCAGACAGCAAACCGGGTGCATTGGCCACGTTGGCATTCAGGGTCACCGGGTTGCCGCAAGTGGTGTAGACGGGCCCCGCAGCAGGATTGACATTGCCGTTGCAAGCGCCCGAACCCGCGCTGTTCACCGTCGCGCCACCGGTCGGGGTGTAGTCGGCCAGATTCTTCAGGTTGAAAGAATAGTTCGAGGCAGCGCCCACGTCATTGGTCGTTCCGTGCGCAAAGACGTTGATGTCCAGGCCCTGGATCTGCAGCTGCGACACCGAATACACATAGGCGTTGGCGGGCACGGCGGCAAACAGCGCAGCACATGCGCCAGCGGCTGCGGCCACCGCCTTGAACTTGGAAAGCTTGGTCATGGTCGTGATCCTTGGCTAAGCCGAGGCGGACTCGCCCCAGGCACATCATCAATAAAGCACACAGCGTGCCAACTCACGCAAGACATTGATTTAGAAAGAAAACCTGGGAAACGAAGGGCAGACCAAGCGATGAGTGGCAAGAAATCCGACACTGCCTTACAAGGACTTCAGCAGGCGCGTCACCTCTGCCTGTGCCGGAAAGCGTTCTCCGGCCTTCTCCAAGGTCTTCAGTTCCGCCTGGGCCGCGGGCTTGTCGCCTGCCTGGATGTAGAGCCTCGCAAGGTTCAGGCGCAGCACCAGATTCTCGGGATCCAAGGCCAGGGCCCGTCGCTGCAACTCCAAGGCCTTGGGCAGTTGGCTTTCCGCCGCCAGCGTTGACGCCAGGGTATCCAGCACACCCGGCGAATCGGGGCTGAGCTTCAGCGCCTGTTCAGCATAGGCCGCCGCTCCCGGCTTGTTCTGCTTGAGCATGGAAAACGCAATGTTGTTCAGTGCGCCCGCATTATTGGGCTGCAGGGCAACAACCCTGCGGAACTGCTTTTCCGCCATGTCGAACTGCCCTTGCACCAAGGCCAGGTCACCCAGGTATGCAGGAAAACCAGCGTCCTTGGGATGTGCAGCCATCCATTCGCCGGCCATGCTCTCCGCATCGGCAGTTTTCCTGGCGCCACGCAAGGCCGTGTGCAGTTTCACCGCCATGATGGTCACAGGATAATTCTTGAGTGCCCGGCGGTAGACCTCCACGGCAGCTTCGGCATTGCCGCGCGACAGCTGAATTTCTGCTTCCATGTCCTGCCCGGTGGTTTCATTCGGGCGCTGCGCCTGCACGGTCCGGGCGATAGCGATCGCAGCGTCGGGCCGTTTGCCAGCCAGCGCAATCTTGACCAGCGCCTGCTGGGCCGGCAAATAGTTGGGCACAAGGGCAAGCGCGCGATGCAGGCTCTGCTCGGCAGCTACCGACTTGCCCGCCCGCAGTTGCACGGCCGCCAGCCGGATGAATGGGCGAGTCGATTTCGACTCCAGAGTCGCCAGCTTGTTGAATGCAGCAATGGCCAGCTCGGTTTCACCCGACGCCATCTCGGCTCGGCCCAATGCATCGATCAAGTCGGCTTGATCCGGCAGCGCACTATTGGCGTCTCGTGCCGCCGCCTGAGCGGCCCTGTAGTTTCCTTCAGCCAGCTGCAAATCGATCAGCTGCAGTCGTGGCGCAGGCTCGGCTGGGTTGAGGCGAATCGCCTGCGACAGCATCTCGGCAATCTCGGACTTGGGCGCGCCCTCCGCGGCTCGCAACTTGACCATCGACAGCAGGGCATCCAAGTTTCTTGAATCGACTTTCAGTACCGCCTCAAAACGCTTCTTCGCAGCATCGATATTTTTGTCAAGCAGATCCAGAGCTGCCAGTCCCGCGACGGCCGGCACGAATACAGGATCGATCGCCAAGGCTTTTTCAAAGCTGGCGCGCGCCGCGTGCGCATCATTGCGCATCAAATAGATCTTGGCGCGCAGGTTATGCGGCAAGGGGTTCTTGGGCAATTTGGCTTCAACCGCATCAACTGACTTGAGCGCGCCATCCAGGTCCTTGTTCTGCAGCAACACGCTGATCAGCGCAAGGTCGGCGTTCGTCCCCTTGTCCGCCGCGGCGATCTTCTGAAGTGAGGCGACCGTCGCCTGATACCCGGAGGCGTTCTGCTTTGCGAGTGCCAGCTTGACCAGATTCGCGCTGTTCGATGGATCAAGCTTGACCGCGGTTTCGAAGCTGGCTCGCGATTGATCAAGGTTACCCATCGCCAATTGAGCCTCGCCCGCGAGCGAATAGGTCTGCGCGTTGGTCTCACCGCCCGCGATCAGCGGCTGCAAGGTCATCAAGGCCTTGGCGGGCTGCCCCATGCGCAACTGCGTCTGAGCCAGCAGCCTGCGCACAGCAACATTGTCCGGCCTGATGGACAACGCCTTGCTCAATGAGCGCTCAGCCTGCAGGAGCGCCCCATTGACCAGCTGGATGGTTCCTGCAAGCTGCAGGACCTTGACCTCGTCGGGGGCGGCCTTCTGTGCCAACTCGATCGATGCTACGGCCTTGGTCATGTCGCCGTTGGCAAATGCCAGCTGGGCGTCGAAATATTTGACCAGCAGGTTATTCCGCGAGTCCTTGCGCAGCTCCGCGAGCTGCTCCGATGCCGCCTTGAAATCCTGCTGTGCGATCAGGATTTCGATCAGGGCCGCGCGCGCGCCCGCATGGGATGGCTGGATCGTCAGCGCCGTGCGGAATGCCTGCATCGCGTCCGGTATGTTCCTCCGGAGCAGGATCAGCAACTCCCCCTTCTGAAACCAGGCCTGCGGATCCTTGGGAGTCAGGGCCAGCACCTTGTCCACCATGGCCATGGCGTCGTCGTCCCGGTGCTCGAAGCCCGCCATGCGCGCTTCGAGCAGCAGCGCGGGGGGGAAGTCGGGAACCTTTGCCAGCGCCGCCTGAATTTCACGACGCGCAGCGGCAGCCTTGTTCAAGGATGCATAGGCCACGGCCACCGTGGTCTTCAGGTCAGCAAAGGCCGCAGCATCCTTCAGGTCCGATGTGCCCAACTCATCAACGATGGTCTGGTATTGCTTGACGGCGAGCAATGCTCGCGCCAGCAGCGGCTGCACCTCATCGATCGCCTGCCCCTGCTGCGGAATCTTTCTCAACTCGAGGATCGCGGAGGCCGGGTCGCCGGTCTCAAGCAAGACCTTGCCCAACAGGAGTCGGGCCTTCACGTGACCCGGATCCTGGCTCAGCGCCTGCTTCAGCTGAATCACGGCCGACTTGGGATCCCCCTTGCGCAGGTAGGAATTCGCCGAGTCCAGCAACTCATCGGCCCCCATCTGGCCGCAGGCGGCCAGGACCGCCACGGCAAGCACCATGGGCAAGAAGAATGAACGATGTTTAGCCTGCATCACTGCACCCAAGATAGTCCCCTATAAGCATCAATGGCGAGGCGATCTCGCCAGGCATCCGAATGGCTCGCGCCGCAGAGAAATGGCCAGGTGGAGGCAATCTCAGTGCGAGTTGGGGCGGAGCCTTCCCAGCGCATCCGGGTGAGCCTCGAATGAAAGGTTCACCAACCGGTCGATCACTGCATACAGCGGCTGGATCAGCGGACGCAGATTGCCGACGACCTTGCTGGAGCTGAGCACGGAAGGCACGCGAATGCCGCGGTGCTCGATCTCGCCGCCGATCGGATGGATGTCAAAACCCAGGCGCAGGAAATGACTCGCCAGGCGTGGTTCCGTCAGCACGAACACGTTCTCGACGCTGAGCCGCCGCGCGGCCGCCGCAGCGCCGAGATACAGGCTCATCGGAATGAACGGGAAGCGCGGCTGGCCGCCCCTGGCTTCGAAGTCTTGCTCGCCGACGGAGACAGGCTTGTCGGCTTCACCCTGGCGCTGGCGAAACTCACTCATGACCGCCAACCGTGAGACTTCGCCGACGTCATCCCGCGGCAGCCGCGCGGGATCCAGTTGGTCGCGCCGGATCACCTCGCGGCAGCTGAGCTCGAACGGCAGCGGGAACGAGGGCTGCTCCGGCCGGGCCAGCACGAGGCGCGAGCAACCCACCAGGTCACCGGTGTCACGTTTGCGGAGGAGGCAGTGGACCGAATGGCGGTCATAGTCGTCCATCTCCAGGCCGTCCTTGCGGACCGCCTCCCAGCCAAGCTCACGGCAATACACATCGTGCCGGATCCGATACACCATCTCGACACTGGGAGCATCCAAGGCCAGCGAGAACTCGAACAGTTCCTCGAATCGATGCCCCAGGTTCCCGCTTGAAGTCGATGGGTTCACAGAATTACCTCGAAGTGCATGGATCGTATCAAGGTGTTGATTTAGCCCCTAGGGACTCGCTGTTATCGGCCCGCGCCGCCTGCCGCGTCGGACAGGAAGCTGCGCACGCTGCCCACCGGGATGGCATAGCTGATGCCGCTGGGCGCCGTCAAGGCCGACTCGTGCGCCGCCTTGACCGCCACCATGCTGACAACGCCGACCACCGCGCCCGTGGCAATGTTGATGACCGGCCCGCCGCTGTTGCCGGGGTAGGCGGTCGCATCCAGCTGCAGCACCTCGAAGCTGCCTTGGCGCAGCTGCCTCACCGCCCGCTCGCTCAAGCCTTGCGGGCCGGATGCCGGTGGCACGATGGCGGTACGCGCCGACACGATGCCTCGATGCGTCACATGGGAAAAGCCCAGCGCCCCCCCAATCGGGAAACCGATCAACGCGATCATCTCGCCCTCGACCGCCTCCTGCTCGGCCAGCGGCAAGGTCGGGAGCGGCTTGCCGTCGTCTATGCGCAGCAATGCCAGGTCCTGGGATGCATCCACCTTCGCAATGCGCGCGCCGCGCAACAGCCAGCCGCTTTCGGGCGTCCACGCCTGTATCGCCACGCTGCGATCGATGCGTCCCTGCTCCAGCGGCGGCAGCACATGGGCGTTGGTGACGATCTGCATGCCATCACCGACCGCAAAGCCGGTGCCGCGAAATCCGAAGCGCGGCGCGTCCAGCAACCCGTAGCTGCCCACCAGGACGACCGCCGGCTTCGCCCGGGCGATCAGGCCGGGCAGGTTGGCGTCACCCCAGGCCGGCGGGAGGCCGAGGATGCCCAAAGCCACCACGGCCGCTTGTACTACAGCCTTCCAAAGGCTCATGAGCATTCCCTCTCGGCTTCCTTGCCACATGTTGGGCTTCTTCGGGTGCACTTCCAGCCGACCGGCACGCAGCCGAGCCAGGGCTGCACCCTGCGCATGCCCCGACGCCCGCTCTCGCGAAGACCTGATTGCTGAATCTGCATGGGGCTGACGCCTTGTTGCGTGGACCCTACCCTAAGGCGAGGCCGCCGAGGCGAAAACCCCTGGCAAGGCATCGACCAGGCGCGCGGGCATCAAGCGCTCGGCCTTCATTTGATCTGCAACCGGCTCATCAGGTCGTAGAGCGTTGGGCGGCTGACGCCGAGCAACTCGGCGGCCCGGACGATGTTGCCGTCGGTGCGCGCCAGCGCCGTGATGACCGCCTGGCGCTCGGCGCTCTCGCGCACGGTGCGCAAATCCAGCATCGAGTTGCCCTCGGCCGGCACGGACGTCGCACGCAAGCCCAGATCGGGTGCGGCGATGCGGTCATCCTCACACATGATGACGGCGCGCTTGAGCATGTTCTGCAACTCCCGCACATTGCCCGGCCAGGGGTGCGCCTCCAGCGCGCGCACGGCATCGTCGGTCAGCGTCGGCACGGGCCGGTGCATCTCGGTCGCGAAGCGGCGCGCGAAGGCGTGCGACAGCAGCACGGGGTCGCCCACGCGCTCACGCAGTGGCGGGATCTCGACGACGATCTCGGCCAGGCGGTAGTACAGGTCTTCGCGGAAGCGCCCGTCGGCAATGCGCGCCTTCAGGTCCTGGTGGGTTGCGCCGACGACGCGCACGTCCATCGGAATCTCCTGGCGGCCGCCCACGCGCTCGATGACGCGCTCCTGCAGGAAGCGCAGCAGCTTGGCCTGCAAGGGCATGGGCAGGTCGCCGATCTCGTCCAGCATCAGGGTGCCGCCGTTGGCGGTCTCGATCTTGCCGATGGTGGACTTGGTCGCCCCCGTGAAGGCGCCTTTCTCGTAGCCGAAGAGCTCGCTCTCCAGCAGCGTCTCGGGAATGGCCGCGCAGTTGATGGCGACGAAGCGGCCCTTGCGCTTGGAGGCATCGTGCAGCCCCTGGGCCAGCACTTCCTTGCCGGTACCGCTTTCGCCCAGCAGCAGCACGGTGGCGTCGCTGGGCGCGACCTTCTCGATCATGCGGCACACGCGCTGCATGCCGGGGTCGCGCGTGACGAGGCCCGAGAACACGTCGCTGCTCTGCTGCATCTGCAGCCGCCGGTTCTCCTGCTGCAGCTCGTACAGCCTGTAGGCGCGCTCGACGGTGAGGGCCAGCACGTCGGGGTCAACGGGCTTGGCGAGGAAGTCGTAGGCTCCCATGCGGATGGCCCGCAGCGCGTTCTCCTGGTCGTTCTGACCGGTGAGCACGATGATCTTGGCCGCGGGATCGAGCTCCAGCAGCTTCTCGAGGCACTTGAAACCCTCGGAGACCGAATCCCGGTCCGGCGGCAGGCCGAGGTCCATCGTGACGACGGCCGGGCTGCTGCGGCGGAACTGCAGCACGGCACTGGCGACGTCGTCGGCCGTCACCGATTCGAAGCGGTCCAGCGACCACTTGAGCTGTTTTTGCAGCGCGAGATCGTCTTCGACGATCAGCAAAGGCGCGTGGCGAGGCGCGCTCATTGGACGTCGAGCGCGGCCAACGGTGCATCGGCCTGTGCATGGAACAGGGGCAGCAGCAGGGTCACGATGGTCCCTCGGTTCAATTCGCTCTGCACGCTGATCTTGCCTCCCAGTTCATGCACGTATTGGTAGCTTTCGTGGGCGCCAATGCCCATGCCGCTGGCCTTGGTGGTCTGGAACGGCTTGAAGAGTCGATTCTGTATGAAATCCTCGCTCATGCCACAGCCGTTGTCCTCCACGCGAACGCGGGCCTGGCTGCCTTCGGCATCCAGCGTCAGCCGGACCTGACCGTTGGCGGGCGTCGCATCGAACGCGTTCTGCACCACATGGCCCAGCACGCGCTCCACACGCTCGGCATGCCCTCGCGTGCTGACACCGGCCTGCAGCTCCAGCTCCAGCACCCTGCCCTTGCTGGCGGCCGCGGCCGCGAGCCGCCGGGCGATCTGCTCCAGGTCGACGCCGCTGGTCACGCCATGGGGCTTCTCCCCCTCCCGCAGCTGCAGCATCAGCTGGCGCATCTTCTCGAGCGAGTTCTCGACGGTATCCAGCATGTCCTGCTGGAACTCGGGGTTGTCGCGCAGGCGCTTGGCGTTCTTCATCATCAACGACAGCTGCGTCACTATGTTCTTCAAGTCGTGCACGACGAAAGCCGACATGCGGTTGAACGCATCGAACTTGCGCGCCTCCAGCAGCGCCTCCGTCGCCTGGACCTGATCCAGATAGCCCGAGGCCTGGCTGGCCGCGGTGCGCAACAGGTCGCGCACCTCCCAGTTCAGCTCGACGACGGCGCGCGGCCGGCCCAGCACGACGAAGCCGGTCAGCGAATCGCGCACAAGCAGCGGCACCAGCAGCCAGCACCGAGGCTCGTCGATCAGCCAGGCGGGCAGTTCGAGTCCCGGGTAGGCATCGCGCCTTGCGCGCCACTCGTCCAGATCGACGATCCAGGCCCGTTCCTGCCAGAAGCGGGCCAACGCCCCATCGCGGGCTTCGCTGCCCGCCTGCGCCGGCAGATTCCAGCGTGCGGCCTGCAGGAAATCGCCACCCGCGGCGCGCTGCATCCACAGCATGCCGCTCGGGCTCTCGACCAGATTGGCCAGGGCTTGCACGACGGTCTCCGCCGTATGTTGTGGCTCGGCGCTGCCGGACAACAGCTGCGTGAAGCGCAGCCACTCTTCGCGGTAGTCGTAGCGATAGCTGAAGAAGTTCTTGCTGATGTAGACGCGCAGCCGGGAACGCATCGAGCCCGATGCGACCAGCAGGGCCAGCGCCAGCAACGCGACGAAGACCAGCGCCACGGACAGAGCCCTGCCCCAATGCCCGCCGGTGTAACGCACGTAGTAGCCGACGCCGGCCACCATCAGCAGGTAGCCACCGACGAGCAGCAGCGTCGCCGAATGGAAGACCGCCGCACGCGACACATGCAGCTTGTCCAGCCAGTCCGCCTGCCGGCGCGACGCCACATAGAGCAGCGGAACCGCCGCCGCATGCACGAGAGAACGCACGCTGATGGCGGCGTCGTCGAAGTGCTGGAACAACGCTGCCTGGGAGCTGATGAAGAGGTCGAACAGGAAGATGGCCCCCAGGCCCAGGCAGACCGGCTTGGCGTTCCAGCGTGCATCGCCAGCCGTATTGCGCAGCATCTGCTCGACAAGCACCAGGCCCAGCACCGAGATGCCCAGCGCCGCAAGCGCCTGCGAGCGGACAAGCGTGTCCGCAGGCTGGTTCTCGGCCGACCAGATCAGCCACAGCTGGACCAGGACCGTGAAGCCGGCCAGGGGACGCAACCAGCCCAGGCCACCACCACGCCGCGGCGGCAGCAGCAGCAGCATGAAGGCAAACCAGAGGCCGAACCGAAGCAGGTCCAGCGTGGGGGTGATCCAGGTCGGCAAGTGGTCGGACCAGTGACGCAGGCCATCCGCCAAGGCGACACCGGCCCAGATCGAGCTGGCGGCCAGGGCGGCAAGGAAAACAAGGGCGAGTGAGGACACCGGCAAGCCGCCGCGCCGCAGCTGCTGCGCGAAATGGAGCGCGAACAGCCCATAGGCCAGCGCGCAGATCAGATCGCCGAGGTTGCTCAGCGAGAGCAACGGCGTGAGCCCGTCAATCATGGCGTCCGAGGTGGAGTCCAATGGGGCAGCAGCAGACATGCGGGATTCAAGCATGCCTCATCGGCCTTGGACACCGGCACCGACGCCGAAGCATCCAGGGCTCAGCGCGCGCCCTTGCCCGTCAGCACGACGGCCACCGTCTCCAGCATGATCAGCAGATCAAGGAAGAGCGAGTGGTTCTTGACGTAGTAGAGGTCGTACTGCAGCTTCTCGACCGAATCCTCGATCGTCGAGCCGTACTCGTAGCGCACCTGGGCCCAGCCGGTGACGCCCGGCTTCACGCTGTGGCGCACCGCGTAGTAGGGAATCTTGCTGACCAGTTCGTCGACGAAGAACTGCCGCTCCGGGCGCGGACCGACCATGCTCATCTCGCCGACCAGCACGTTGAACAGCTGGGGCAGCTCGTCGATGCGCACCTTGCGGATGAAGCGGCCGATGCGGGTCACGCGGTCGTCGTTCTTGGTCGCCCAGCGCGGCTTGCCATCCTTCTCGGCATCGGTGCGCATGCTGCGGAACTTGACGACGTTGAAGGGCACGCCGTTCAAGCCCACCCGTTCCTGGCGATAGAGCACCGGGCCGCGCGACTCGAAGCGGATGGCCAGAGCCGTGAGCAGCATGATGGGCCAGGTCAGCGCCAGGATCAGCGTCGCGAAGATGACGTCGCAGACACGCTTGATGGCCGCGCGCAGCATGCCCTGGCTGAAGCCATCGCCGAACACCAGCCAGCCGGCGTTCACATGCTTGATGTTGATCTGGGCCAGCGTCTTCTCGAAGTGCGTGGCGATGTCGACGACGCGCACGCCGGACAGCTTGCAGTCCAGCAACTGGCGCAGCGGCATGCTGCCGCCGCGGCGCTCGGTCAGCGCAACGACGATCTCGTCGACGTTGTGCTTCAGCGCAGCCTCCGTCAGATTGGCCCCGTCGTTGATGATCTCGTCGCGCGGCACCTCGTGCTGCTCCTCGTTCGGTCCGGCGTAGAAGCCGACGATCAGCGCATGCGGGTCGGAGGCCCGCAGCGTGTTGCCCACCGTCCGGGCGGCAACGCCGGTGCCGAAGATCAGGATGCGGCTGCGCAGGCGCGCCTGGCCGCCGGAATGTGCGGCGTAGACGCGGTGCACCATCACGGCGGCGACCGCAGCCATGGCCACCAGGGTCAGCAGATCGCGATGGCTGGTGTTCGACGGCACCAGGCTGAAGATGACATAGGCGAGCGGCAGGCCGAACAGCAGGCCGAACAGCGCACGCGCGCAGGACTCGGTGATGGAGCGGTTATGCACATGCTGATAGAAGCCCGTGGCCGAATTGATCACGAACATGCAGCCGGCCAGGGACAGGCCGTGTGAGGCCGCAAAAGGCAGCACCGTCTGCGCAGCTTCACCCTGGCTGAGGACGAAGGCAATGACGGCGAACACGATCAGGCCGAGATCAAAGAAGACCTGGAGCAAGGTCTGCTTGTGCAGGTAATGGTTGAATATTCGAATCATTGACGTCCCCCGATCATTACTGCCCGCGTTCTCCGCATCTGCAATCCGATTAGCATCCGATTAGCGAAATTCGAGCTCGTATCGATATTCCATTTCACTTCGCACGGAGGCCGCCCGTCGCATCACGCACCTTGCGGCAGCCAGCGGTCGCAGAGCACCTTGGAGATCGCCCGGTTGGCTATGGAAGTCCCTGACTTGACGTCGCGACGGACATGCCCGACCAACCCCTGATCGCGTCGGCATCATGCCTCCGCCCCCCAGGCTTGAAAGCCCCCCGTTTAGAGGGTGCTTGCCCCTTGAATCCGCGTCGTGATGCAGTGCTTGCGCGCCCCTGCAAGAACGGTCTTTTTCACAACGTGCGGCAGTAGAACCGAAAGCGGACGCCGGCGCCATGCCGGCCCGGCAGCGAGCCCCGCAAAGCGTGTGAAACGCACAAGCATTCCTTTGGAACCCTAGAAAACCGGGTTTATGGAGGATTTCTCACGCCCGGCGCGCCGGGGTTATTCGGCGCCTCAGATACTGAAGCCTCCCGTGCCGGCTGGGTAGTATTCACGATTCAAGCGCCGGCACCGGTGCTCGGCGCATGGGTTTGCCGCCTATATGAGGCGAGCTCCGATTGCATCCGCGCGCCATAGACAAAGGCCTGCACGTGGCAGGCCTTTGTCTATAAAAAACGCCCGCCTAAGCGGGCGCTCCGGATCGGTGAGCCGAGATCAGCGCACGACCTCGATCTGCTCGCGATTGCCACCCTTGTAGGTGTACAGGGTCAGGGCACCGTTCTTGATGTCACCCTTCTCGTCGAAGGAGATGATGCCGGTCACACCCCTGTAGCCGGTCGTCTTGGCCAGTGCAGGCAGGTACTTGGCAGGATCGGCGGAGTTGGCGCGCTTCATGGCGTCGACCATCACATTGACGGCGTCATACACATACGGCGCGTAGATCTGCACGTCGACGTTGAACTTGGCCTTGAACTTGGCCTTGAAGTCGTCCATGGACTTCTTGGCCTCGCCTTCGACGCCACCGGCCTCGGCGCAGACAACCTGCCCGTCACCCATGGTGCCGGCAGCCAGCTTGGGCAGCTCACCCGTGCAGATGCCGTCGCCGCCCATGAACTTGGCGTCGATGCCCAGCTGCTTCATCTGGCGCAGCATCGGGCCGGCCACGGCGTCCATGCCGCCGAAGAACACCACGTCGGGCTTCTTGCTCTTCAGGGAGGTCAGGATGGCGGTGAAGTCCGTGGCCTTGTCGTTCGTGAACTCGCGGCCGATGACCTTGCCGCCCGCACCCTTGACGCCCTTCTCGAACTCGTCGGCGACACCCTGGCCGTAGGCCGTGCGGTCGTCGATCACGGCAATGGACTTGCCCTTCAGCTGCCGGACGGAGTACTTGCCCAGCGTACCGCCCAGATGCACGTCGTCAGCGACGACGCGGAAGGTGGTCTTGTAGCCGCTGCGGGTGTACTTGGGATTGGTGGCCGACGGCGAGATCTGCGGGATACCGGCGTCGCTGTAGACCTTGGCGGCCGGGATGGACGTGCCGGAGTTCAGGTGCCCCACGACGCCGTTGACCTTGGAGTCGACCAGTTTCTGGGCCGCCGCCGTGCCCTGCTTCGGGTCGCCGGCATCGTCTTCGGCCAGCAGCTCGAACTTGGCCTTCTTGCCACCGATCATGACGCCCTTGGCGTTCAGTTCCTCGATGGCGAGGCGCGCGCCCAGCTCATTGTCCTTGCCGAGGTGCGCGATCGCGCCGCTGGTCGGAGCGACGTGGCCGATCTTGACGATCAGGTCCTGCGACATGGCGGCGCCGCTGACCAGTGCGGCCACGGCACCCACCACGATATTCAGCTTGATTTGCATGGATCAACTCCAGTCTGGAAAAGAGAGGAACACACGGAGAACGTTGAGTTTTCAACCAAATAAACATACCCCAAATCCGGGGTGTACTCATTCGGGAAAGCGTGGACGCAACGTTCTCAACCTGCCGCTGAAAAATGGTCCAGCCTGGCTCCTGACTGCTGGTAGAAGCGGTAGCGCGCACGCCCAGCTTGAACGCGCTCGGGCTCCTGGCCGATGACTTCCAGTACGCGCTCGAAGCCCAGCGCGTCGCCGGGCATCTCGTCACACAGGTTCAACAGCAGGCCGCGGTGCGGCAGCCGCGCCGCGTCGTCGACCAGCAGCACCTCGCCCGGCACGGGCGGCGTCGCGCCGTCCCAACGCCGATGCGGGATGAACTCGGTCGCCTCGAAGCTCCAGAGCAATGCGTCCAGGCGCGCCGCACTCGCTGCGGGCACGCAGACCCCCACCGGCTTGCCCGACGCGAGGGCGCGACGGACCAGCCGGCAGGCGTAATGCAGCGGGTCCGCCGCGTCGCTGTAGAAGCTGACCTGGACGGCCACGGCTTACTTGGCGTGGCTGAGCACGAAATGCGTCAGCAGGCCCACAGGCCGGCCGGTCGCGCCCTTCGCCGCGCCACCCTTCCAGGCCGTGCCGGCGATGTCGAGGTGGCCCCAGCGGTACTTGCTGGCAAAGCGCTGCAGGAACTTGGCCGCCGTGATGGAGCCGCCCGCGCGGCCGGCGATGTTGGCGACGTCGGCGAAGTTGCTCTTCAGGCCTTCGGCGTAGTCGTCGTCCAGCGGCATGCGCCAGCAGGGGTCCAGCGCCGCATCGCCGGCCGCGGTCAGCGAGGCGGCGAGTTCGTCGTCGCTGGCATACATGCCGCTGCGCACGCCGCCCAGCGCGATGACGCAGGCGCCGGTCAGCGTCGCCACGTCGACGACGACGGCGGGCTTGAAGCGCTCGGCGTAGGTCAGCGCGTCGCACAGGATGAGGCGCCCCTCGGCGTCGGTGTTCAGGATCTCGATGGTCTGGCCCGACATGGACGTGACCACGTCGCCCGGCTTGACCGCGCGGCCACTGGGCATGTTCTCGCAGGCGGCGACGATCATGACGAGGTTGAGCTTGGGGCGGAGCTCAGCCACCGCGCGCAGCGTGCCGATGACGCTGGCCGCGCCGCCCATGTCGAACTTCATCTCGTCCATCTCGGCACCCGGCTTCAGCGAGATGCCGCCGGTGTCGAAGGTGATGCCCTTGCCGACCAGCACCACCGGCGCCACCGTCCTGGCCGCGCCTTCGTAGCGGGCGACGATGAAGCGCAGCGGCTCGTCCGAGCCCTGGGCCACGGCCAGGAAGCTGCCCATGCCGAGCTTCTCGACGGCCTTGCGGTCCAGCACTTCGACCTTGAGGCCGTGCGTCTTGCCCAGACCCTGGACGACCTGGCCCAGATGGGTCGGCGTCGCATGGTTGGCGGGGCGGTTGGCGCATTCGCGGGCCAGCTCGATGCCGGCGGCGATGGCCTCGCCGCGCGCGAGACCCGCCTTTGCGGCCTTCAGCTCCGCCTTGCCCACCAGCAGGGCCAGCTTGGCCAGCTTGGGCGCGGCCGGCGCGCTGGGCTTGGTGTGGCGGTAGAGGTAGACGGCATCCGAGCCGGCCAGCGCGGTCTGCTCGGCCAGCGACTCGGCGGCACCGGCCTCGAAGCCGGCGAAGGCCACGGCCGCGCTGACGGCGCCGCGCGACTTGATCTGGGCCAAACCGGCGGCCAGCGCCGCCCGAGCGGCCGCCAGCGTGGTCTTGCCGCTGGCCGCCAGCACCAGGCGCGGTGCCTTGATGCCCTCGGCCTGCGTCAGCGTCAGCGCCTGGCCGCCCTTGAGCGCGAAATCACCGAGCTTGATCGCTGCCTGCACCTGCTTGGCAACGGCGGCATCCAGCCCCTTGGGCAAGGCCTCACCACCGAGCACGACGATCAGCGCGTCGGCGCCGACTCCCGCGAGCGAATCCAGCTCAGCGGTTTGAATCTTGAAGTCCATAATGACTAGAAGTAGATAGAAGTGTTTTTGATGTTATTCGATTCATCAACGCGATCCGAACTGGCCAGGAGCTTCGGCGTCACGCTGGTGGTCATCCTGACCATCGTGCTCACGACGACGCTGATCCGCACACTGGGCCAGGCCGCGGGCGGCAACGTCGCGCCGCAGGATGTCGTGCTGCTGATGGGCTACGCCACCATCGCGCATCTGGCGACCATGCTCATCCTGTCGCTGTTCATCGCCATCGTCATCACGCTGGGTCGCGTCTACCGCGAGTCCGAGATGACGATCTGGTTCGCCAGCGGCATCCCTCTGTCGCGCTTCATGCGACCGGTGCTGCGCATGGCCTGGCCCGTGCTGCTGGCGGTCATCGTGCTGGAGTTGCTCGTCTGGCCCTGGAGCAACCGGAACAGCGCCGAGCTGCGCGACCACTACCAGAAGCGTGGTAACCTGTCGCGCGTCACGCCCGGCCAGTTCCAGACCTCGCGCGACGGCAGCCGCGTCTTCTTCATCGAGCGCGAGGGCGACGATGCGGCGACCGGCCGCAACGTCTTCATCCTGTCCAACCAGCATGAGCGCGAATCGGTGACGACCTCGGCGCGCGGCCGCCTCGAGATGGAGGGCGACGACCGCCTCCTCGTGCTGGACCATGGCCAGCGCAACGAGACCCAGCTGAAGACCGGCGAGAAGAGCCTGGCCCGCTTCCAGCAGTACAAGGTGATGACCGACACCCAGGTGCTGGCCAATGCCAGCCAGCTCCCGCCCAAGGCCATGCCCACGCTGGACCTGGTGCGCGCGCCGACGCCCAAGAACCAGGGCGAGCTGACCTGGCGCATGGGCATGATCCTGGGCGGCATCAACATGACCCTGCTGGGCATCGGCCTGTCGGCCAGCAACCCGCGCCGCGCCAGCAACTGGAACCTGTTGTTCGCGCTGCTGGCCTTCATCGTCTACTTCAACCTCATCAACCTGTCGCAGTCCTGGGTCGGCAACGGCCGCATGACCATGCCGCGGGCGCTGATCGCCGTGCATGGCAGTGCGCTGTTCCTGGCCCTGGCCGTCATCTGGCTGCGCGACAACGCCAACCGCTTCTGCCTGCGTCGCCACCTGAAGGGAGCCCCCGCATGAAGACCGTGCGGCACCTGCTCTACAAGGACATCGTCGGCTCGGTCGTGCTCGTCGCGCTGGCCTTCATGGCGCTGTTCTTCTTCTTCGACTTCGTCGACGAACTGGACCGCATGGCCCGCATCGGCGTCGGCGGGGCCAAGGCCGCGCTGCTCGCCGCGATGGAGCTGCCCGGCCATTTCTACGAGCTCTTCCCCATCGCCGTGCTGATCGGCGCCATCATCGCGCTGGCGCGTCTGGCGCAGAGCAGCGAGTTCACCATCCTGCGCACCGGCGGCCTGGGGCCTGCGCGGGCGCTGGCGCTGCTGGCCGGCCTGGCCACGCTGTTCGCGGTGCTGACCTTCGTTATCGGCGACTACGTGGCACCGCAGTTCGAGCGCAAGGGCGACGACATGCGCGCCCTCTTCAGCCACGATGCCAACCCCGACAAGCGCGGCGCCTGGCTGAAGGACCACCTGAAGGTGGATGGCCAGGAGCGCAGCTACTCGGTCAAGGTCGGCCGCGTCGGCGGCAGCGGCGCGCTGGAGGACGTGCGCATCTTCGAGTTCGATGCCGAAGGCCGGCTGATGTCGCGCACCGAGGCCGAGAACGCCGACGTCGATGCCCGCGGGCTCTGGCATCTGCAGAAGGTCAAGCGCACGGTATGGAACCCTGGCGCAGCCGCGGACGCCAGCCCCGTGGGCGAGGTCGTCGTCAGCGAGCAGCAGCTCGACAAACTCGATTGGCAAAGCTCGCTGCACGCCGGCGTCATCGCCGCGGCCGTGCTGCCCGCCATGTCGATGTCGACAATGGAGCTCTACCGCTACACCAAGCATCTGTCGGCCCAGGAGCAGTCGGCCCAGGCCCACAACATCCAGTTCTGGCGCAAGGCCTTCTATCCCTTCGCCTGCTTCGTCATGGTGGCGCTGGCCCTGCCCTTCGCCTACCTGCACGGCCGCTCGGGCGGCATCAGCATCAAGGTCTTCGGCGGCATCATGCTCGGCATCAGCTTCATGCTGCTGAACAACGTGGCCGGCCACCTCGGGCTGCTGAGGAACTGGACCCCCTGGATCGTGGCGGCCGCGCCCAGCCTGCTCTATTTCGGCCTGTCGATGGCGGCCTTCACCTGGCTCGTACGCTACCGCTGATGGACGGCCTGCTGCTCTTCGCCCACGGCGCGCGCGACCCGGCATGGGCCGGGCCCTTCGAGCGGGTCGCAGAACGCTTGCGCACCGCGCGGCCGCAGACGCCGCTGGCGCTGGCCTATCTGGAGTTCATGTCGCCCGGCATCGAGGAGGCCGCCGAAGCGCTGGCCGCGACCGGCTGCACGCGCGTGCATGTGCTGCCGCTGTTCCTCGGCACCGGCGGCCACGTGCGCCGCGACGTGCCGCCCCTGCTCGACAGCCTGCGCCAGCGCCATGGCGATGCCGTCGAATGGCTGCTGCACCCCCCCGTTGGCGAGCACGAGGCCGTGCTCCAGGCCATGTGCGACGCCTGCCTGCTCACACTGACATGAACCTCCACCAATTCCGCTTCGTCCAGGAAGCCGCCCGCCGCAACCTCAACCTCACCGAGACGGCCAAGGCGCTGTTCACGTCCCAGCCGGGCGTGTCCAAGGCCATCCTCGAGCTGGAGGAGGAGCTGGGCGTGGACATCTTCTCGCGCCACGGCAAGCGGCTGCGCCGCATCACCGAGCCGGGCCAGCAGGTGCTGGCCTGCATCGAGATCATCCTGCGCGAGGTCGGCAACCTGAAGCGCATCGGCGAGGAGTATTCGCGCCAGGACAGCGGCACCTTCTCCATCGCGACCACCCACACGCAGGCGCGCTATGTGCTGCCCGCACCGGTCGCGCAGCTGCGCAAGAACCTGCCGCAGTTGCGCATCAGTCTGCACCAGGGCAGCCCCGACCAGGTCGTCAAGATGCTGCTGGACGAGACGGCCGACCTCGGCCTCGCGACCGAGTCGCTGGCGCAATACCCCGAGCTCGTCACCCTGCCCTGCTACGAATGGCAGCATGTGATGGTGGTGCCGCGCGACCACCCGCTGGCCACGACCGAACGCATCAGCCTGGAGCAGCTGGCCGGCGAACCGCTGGTCTCCTACCACCCCAGCTTCACGGGCCGCACCCGCATCGACAAGGCCTTCGCTGCGCGCCACCTCACGCCCAACGTCGTGCTGGAGGCCATCGACTCCGACGTCATCAAGACCTATGTGCGGCTGGGCATGGGCGTGGGCATCGTGGCCGAGATGGCAATGCGCGAGGAGCCCGCGGGCAGCGACCTCGTCGCGCGGCCGCTGGGCACGCTGCTGGGCAGCAACGTGACTCGCATCGCCTTCAAGCGCGGCGCCTATCTGCGCAACTACGTGTACAGCTTCGCCGAGCTGCTGTCCGAGCGGCTGAGCCGCAAGCTCATCGAGAAGGCCATGAACGGCGACTCGACCGATTTCGGCCTCTGAGCTGGGGCCGGGAACCGGCCCGGCGCATGCTGCCGACACGCGGTCGGCGGGCGTGAACTCTCAGCCGCCGGGGGCGGCATCCATCGGCAGCATCAGGTCTACCTCGTCACTGCGCAAGCCGGCTTCGAAGAGGTCGCGCGCCACGCCGTAGAGCATCAGCAGGTCGCGGTAGGCCGGCAGATCGAAGCGGGGCACGCCGGGGCCGCCGCCCTGGGCCAGCAGCTCCTGCAACAACTTCATCGCGGCCGCGGGATCGGCCCAGGCCATCTGCAGACGGGCGATGACGCTCGGACAGCCATCCAGGCTGCGGCCGTGCGACAGGCTCTGCGCCCATTGCGGCGCCGGCCTGCCGAAGCGCTGCTCGAACTGCCTGGCCTGCTCGGCAAACACCTCGGCGTCGCCGCGCTGCTGCCCAAGCTCCAGCAGCAGCAGATAGGGCATGGCGCCCCCCTGGCCGCGCGCCAGCCGCCCCGCAAGCAGGTCGGCCGCAGCCTCGTGCTGGCCCAGCAGATGCAGGAAATCGACCTGCTGCTGCAGATCCAGCAACTCGTCGGCGATGCTCAGCTCGCTGGACAACAGCGGCGCGGTGGCGGCCTGGATCGGCGACGGCTGGGCGGCCCCCGTGTCCGGCGCGGCAGCTGCCGGCGGCCAGGGCATGGGCCGTGGCTGGGGCTGCGTGATCTGGTGCTGGCTCTCGTCCGCGAAGGCCGGGGCCAGGCCGACGGCAGATGGCGTCGCACCGGGCACAGGCGTGGTGGAAGCCCCCCCCGCCCCCTCGGCCGCATGCAGTGCGCGCCAGTAGGCGAGTTCGCCGCGGGCGCGCTGGTCGCGCCAGCGGCTCAGGTAGAAGGCCGCCGAACCCGCGAGCAGGCTCATCGCCAGCGTCAGCAGCCAGGTCATGGGCTCACGGTAGGGCGGGGTCCGCGCGCCATGCACGACGGCGGCGGACTCGGGCGCGGGCGCGGGCGCGACAGCCGACGCGGCGGGCTGCGCCTGGCTTGCCGCGGAGGCGGCCTGCGCCTCGGCCTGCTGACGCGCCAGCAGCTCGGTGCGCAACTGGGCCACGGTCTGCTCGAGCTGGCTGATCTGGGCCTCGATCTCCGGCGTCAGCTCCATCTCCGGCGCGCGGGTGGCCGGCTTCGCAGGCCGGAGCACTTCGGCGACCAACACCTCGGGCCGGTCCAGCGTGAGGCGGGGGCCGGCCGGCCGCGGCCTGGCGGGCAGGCGCGGCCTGGGCGGCGCGACAGGCAGGTCGGCCTGTGGACGCGGCGCCGCTTCCACGGCCGTCGGGGGCACGAACAAGGGCACCGGCGGCGGCGGCAGGGACGGCGACGGCGCGACGGCGAGTTGGGTCGGCGGGTCCACGAAGACGTTGAACTCGCGCGTCAGTCGCAGCGGGCAGCCCAGGGCCAGCGTGATGCGCAGCGTCGGCTCGTCGATGCGGGCCTGGCTCTGCAGGCGCAGGTACTGCTGGCCCGGCTCGCCCTCCAGGCGCAGTTGCAGCAGCCCCGCCGGCACCCGCGCATCGCCTGCAACGACCTCCGCGCGCATGCAGGAGTCGGTGAGCCGCTCGCCATCCGCCAACGTCAGCGGGACGCTGACGTCCAGCGGCTTGCCCAGCGGCGAATGGACCTGCGGCCGACCCAACCCCAGGGCCGGGGCCTCCTGCGAAGGCAGGCCGAGCAGCAATGCCAAGGCGGGTGTGAGGGCACCCAACAACGTCGGGCGCGGGGCCGTGGTGGGCATTGACTACAGGCGGCTGGGGATGCGGTTGAACGAGGGGGTGGAGACAGCGCGGATCACTCTAGCATGTGGGCATACGCCGCCGCCCCCGCTAGCAGGGGGGCCCCGGGCGGCACAATGCCCCGAGCCATGAACGCACTCAGCCTCACTCCCGCCGAACGCCAGCAGATCGACCAGGGCGCCTGGTTCTCCAAGTTGTCCGAGCCGCTGCGCAACGACATCCTGCAGCGCGCCTTCGTGCGCCGCCTGGCCGACGAGACCATGCTCTCCCACCGCGGCGAGCCCGCCGAGGAATGGTGTGGGGTCGCCAAGGGAGCGGTACGCGTCAGCTCCGTGTCGCTGGCGGGCAAGCAGATCTCGCTGACCTATGTCGAGCCCGGCACCTGGTTCGGCGACATCGCCCTCTTCGATGGCCTGCCCCGCACCCATGATGCCTACGCCCACGGGGACACGACGCTGCTGTGCGTGCGCAAGTCCGACTTCCGCGCGCTGCTGCAGGCCCACTCCGAGCTCTACGACGCGCTGCTGCGCCTGAACTGCCGCCGCCTGCGCCTGATGTTCGACATGATCGAGGACCTCAACACCCGGCCCCTCGCGGCCCGCCTGGCCAAGCAGGTGCTGCTGCTGGCGCGCTCCTACGGGGTTCTGGAGGGCGACGAGATCCGCATCGGCCTGCAGCTCGCCCAGGAAGACCTGGCTCAGTTGCTGGGCGCTTCGCGGCAGCGCGTCAACCAGGAGCTCAAGGCCTTCGAGCGCGAGGGCGCCGTGCGCGTGGAGCCGACGCGCCTGGTCGTGCTGAGCCGCGACAAGCTGCTCGCGGCGGCCGCCCGCTGAGGCTGGCGCGCAGGAGACAGTCCCGCCGCCCCCCGCCTCCCACAATGGAAAGTTCGCGCCCCTCAAAACGACGACCTCCATGGAAGCATTCACCGGCACCCGTCCCCTCGCCCAACCGCTGGACAGCGAGCGCCTCGCGGCCTGGCTGTCCGCCCATGTCGACGGCTTCGCCGGCCCGCTGAGCCTCGAGCAGTTCAAGGGCGGCCAGTCCAACCCCACCTATCTGCTGACGACGCCGGGCGCCCGCTATGTGATGCGCAGCAAGCCCGCCCCTGTGGCGAAGCTGCTGCCGTCGGCCCATGCCATCGAGCGGGAGTTCCAGGTCATGGGTGCCCTAGCCGGCACCGACGTGCCCGTGCCGGCCATGCTCGCGCTGTGCGAGGACGAGGGCGTCATCGGCCGCGCCTTCTACGTCATGGAGTTCATGCCCGGCCGCGTGCTGTGGGACCAGAGCCTGCCCGGCATGGACAACGCCGAGCGCGCCGCCCTGTACGACGAGATGAACCGCGTCATCGCGGCGCTGCACCAGGTGGACTTCAAGGCCCGCGGCCTGGCGTCCTACGGCAAGCCGGGCAACTACTTCGAGCGCCAGATCGGTCGATGGAGCAAGCAGTACCTGGCCTCCATCACCGATCCCAACCCGGCCATGGACGCGCTGCTGGCCTGGCTGCCGGCCCACATCCCGGCGTCGGCCCGCGATGAGAGCGAGATCAGCATCGTCCATGGCGACTACCGCATGGACAACGTCGTCTTCCACCCCACCGAGCCACGCATCATCGCAGTGCTGGACTGGGAGCTGTCCACGCTGGGCCATCCGCTGGCGGACTTCAGCTACCACTGCATGAGCTGGCACATCCAGACCTCGGGCGCCGCGCGCGGCCTGGGCGGCAAGAACCTCGCAGAGCTGGGCATCCCGAGCGAACGCGACTACGTGCAGCGCTACTGCGAGCGCACCGGCCGCGCCGACGCGGGCGCCGTCATGGCCGACTGGAACTTCTACATGGCCTACAACATGTTCCGCATCGCGGCCATCGTGCAGGGCATCGCCAAGCGCGTGGTGGACGGCACCGCCTCCAGCGCCCAGGCCCGGGAGACGGCCGCCAGCGCCAGGCCGCTGGCCGAGTTGGCCTGGCGCTTCGCGCAAAAGGCCTGAACGGGCGCATCCGCCTTGCGGGCCGAGCGCCGGCCCGCTACCAGGCCGGCCCGCCTTGGGCGAGGTGCCTGCCGATCGAGCCGGCAGGCATCCCCGTCCCCGCGGGCGTTGGGGTCGGGCGCATTGCGCCCAGTGGGCACCATGCGCCTGTCAAAGGGCAGCGGCGTAAGACGTGGCGCGGCCTGCAAAACCGACCGGACTGACCCAGTTCAGCGGGGCGAGGCAGGGCGAGGGGCTGTCAGCTCACCATGACGATCAGATCCGGCACCACTTCGACGGGCTCGATCGGCACCACCTCATCGGGTCGGACTTCGACCTTCCAACCAACGATCCACCGTTCTGACGCACCTGCCGCGTCGACGAAAACAGCGCCAGTTCACCCCCGGCGGCATTGTTCTTCGCGCCCGCGCCACCCGCCCCTGGCCTCCCCAAGGCGCGCGGCCTTCCCGATTCGTCATGGGACACCGAGCTCTGTTCGCCCTCGAATAGCTTGGGGTCCTGAGTCGAAATCTACGCGGGACGTAACAAGTCCCATCGTCGTCAAAGCCAGTTTTCCACTGTCAAGCCACTTACGCGGCTGAACTCCCGCGTGTTGTCCGTCACAAGCGTCAAGCCCAGCGCACAGGCTTGCGCTGCGATCAGCAGGTCGCTTGAACCGATGGGCTGGCCGGCCGCCTCCAATTTCGCGCGAATGCCACCATATTCAGCGTCGGACGGTACGTCCAGCGGCAATACGGGAATCGTCGCCAGTACCCCTTCTACCTTGGCGAGCAGCTTGGGAGAACCTTTCTTCGCGCAACCGTAGCGCAGTTCTCCTGCAACGATGATGCTGGTGAAAATCCCTTTGGCTCCGACCCGCTCAACGCGCCGCGCTGCGGCCCCATCCGGGTTGCGGATCAAGTCGCTGATGATGTTGGTGTCCAGCAGGTAGCCGCTCAAAAGATGTCCTCCGGCTGGGCGGGCGTATCGTCGATGGCTGGGAACAGGTCTTCAGGTGAGAGCGGTGGTTCCTTCCGCCACTCGGCCAGCAATTCGACGATGTTGGTGGGCTTGGCAATTGGTTCAATGATGAGCCTGCCGCCTTCGCGGTGAATCAGCACGCGATCCCCCTGCAGTTCGAACTCTGCAGGAATGCGCACCGCTTGACTGCGGTTGTTTCGGAACAGCTTGGCCTCGCGGGGACGAGAGGTGACGGTTGGGGTGGGCATGGCAACCTCCACTGGCATATGCCGAATTGTATATGCCAAGCCCGTGCCAATGCGCCAGCGTTTGGCCACCGGTCAAACACGAGTCAGACGGCCGTCATGACCAGATCAATCGCCGTTCTTGTTTCGGCCCACCGCTTCGCGGCGCGCCAGCGTCGGCTCAAGTTGACCTTGGTCAGACTGAACACACGGCCGCCAGTCCCCGCGGGATCAAGCGGGGCCGAACTTCCTAGTAGACGTCGCCCGGGCGCGTCGAAGGCGTGAAGGCGATGGACGTCGTGGTCGGCCACGCGCCGGCGTCGGCCACCCGGCTGTTCAGGCGCATCGCCGCGCGAGCCGCAACTTCGAGCAGCCGCACCAGACCCTGCAGCTTGGGCAGATCGGCCTCGCTCATCTCGGTGCGCAGATAGAGGTTGCCCCGCATGCACATCAGCACGAAGGGATGGCCCTCGGGCAGCAAGTCCTGGCTGGCCTGTACGAAGGCCTCGCCCAGTTCGCCCTCGATCCACGCGCTGGTCAGTTCCTTGGTCACGCCGACGATGCCGTAGCGCTGACGCAGGATCTGCGAGGAGGCGTTGTTGAACTTGGGGAACATCACCAGCCAGCGCATTTCCTCCGGCGTGTCGGTATCGACCCGGGTCTTGAGCGTGTCAGTGTAGGCCTCGAAGACGGCGCGCTCCAGGTTCTCCATCAGCATGCGGCACAGCACCATGAACTGCAGGTCCGGGTGCAGGCCCACCTCGCAGCGCATGCGCAGCTCGGTGCCGAGCAGGTAGCTGCGCTGGGACGGCCCCCATTCGATGCGCAGCGGGCCCGGGACGACCTGCCTGGCCTCGATGAGAAAGCCCAGGCCGTCGCGGGCCTGAGTGAACTCGGCGTTGCGCGTCTCGGCCCAGTCCTGTATCGGACGCCAGCGCGCGGCGTTGGCGCGCGTCACGAGCCAATGCTTGACTTGCTTTACCACCATGAGTCGTGAGAATTGGCCTGGTTGCTGATGGAGTCGACGAATGATCGAAGTGTATTCATGGCCCACGCCCAACGGCCACAAGGTGCACATCATGCTGGAGGAGTGCGGCCTCGCCTACCGGGTCCATCCCGTGGACATCGGCGCCGGCGAGCAGTTCGCGCCGGCCTTCCTCGCCATCAGTCCCAACAACAAGATCCCCGCTATCACCGATCCCGACGGCCCGGACGGACAAGCCCTGTCGCTGTTCGAGAGCGGCGCCATCCTGCTCTACCTGGCCGGCAAGACGGGCCGGTTCCTGCCGGCCGACGTGCGCGGCAAATACGAGGTGCTGCAGTGGCTGATGTTCCAGACCGGCGGCATAGGGCCCATGCTGGGCCAGGCCCACCACTTCCGCATCTACGCGCCGCAGACCCTGCCCTATGCCGTCGAGCGCTACACCAACGAGGCCAGGCGGCTCTACGGCGTCCTCAACAAGCGGCTGGCCCACTCGACCTACATCGGCGGGCGCGACTACTCCATCGCCGACATGGCCGTCTTCCCCTGGCTGCGCTCCTGGAGGAACCAGGGCGTGGAGATGGCCGACTATCCGCACCTGAAGGGCTGGTTCGACGAGGTCGCCAAGCGTCCGGCGGTGCAGCGCGGCGTCGCGGTGCTCGCCGGGGCGCGCAAGCCGCTGACGGACGACAAGGCGCGCGAGGTGCTGTTCGGCCAGCGCCAGCTCGAACAGCGCTAGGGGCGCACGCCCGGCGGCTGCATAACCATGCCGGCCGAGCGGCGAGAGAGATACACCTCCAACGCCAGCAGCTCGGCGCTGTCCCAGTCCCGGACGCCGGCTCGCACGCCGCTCAGGCAGCCACGCAGACGGCGCTGCAGGCTGCCCAGGTCCTGCCATTCGAGGCGGTAGACCGGGTAGTCGTCCACATGGCCCTGGGGGATGAGGCTGCCGCCCAGGCGCAGGCCCGCGCGCTCGTCGTGGCATTGCGCGCAGGACAGGTTGAGGGCGCCGATGCGCGTCGTGTAGAGGTGCCGGCCGCGGGCGGCGGCCTCGTCCAGCGCGGCGCCACGGGGCGGCTGCAGCGGCAGTCCGCGTGACTGCTGCGCCACCAGCGCCGCGAGCGCGAGCAGCGGCTCGGCCTCGGGAGCCCAGGCGGGCTGCTGCTGGTGGCGCACACGGCAGCGCTGGATGCGACCGGGCAGATCGAGCAGGCCCTGGTCCCAGGCCGGGTAGCGCGTCGCCGCGCCGCGCAACGCCTCGGGCTCGCCATGGCAGCCGGCGCAGGACCTGGCGCCTGCGCCCCACAGCTCGCGGCCCAGGGCCAGCGCGAGCTGGGCCGGATGCTGGGCATCGTCGGCCTGCAGCGTGCGCAGGGCCGGGCTCATGGTGTCGCGGCCGGAGCGGCGCGGATCGGGCTCGGCGGCGCTCGCGGCCAACGCGAGCAGGAGCAGCGGCCAGGCCCTCATGCGACGCTCAGTGCACGCGTCTCGCGATGCTCGAAGCCGTTGTCGCCGCGCCAGGCAAAGCTCAGCTCGCCGGAGGCGGCGGCCCGCAGCCAGAAGGCCAGGTAAGGGTTGGCCGAGACGGCGGCAAACAGGTCGGCGGCGAAGACGAGTTCGCCGTCCAGCCGGCACTCGAAGCGGCGCACGAGGTCGCGCTGCAGCCGGGTGCCGGCATCGCTGCTGCGGTAGCCGGTCTCCATCGCATGGGCCACGGTGGCGCGCACCTCGAAGGCTTCGCCGGCCTTGACGCCGGCCGGCAGGGTGATGACGGCGCGGGTGGCCATCAGCGCCTGCCAGGACGCCCGAGCGGCGCTGGAGCCCCCGCGGTGGGCCGAGCCCGCGCACGCAGCGGACAGTGGTCGCCGCGCGGCTGGCGAATGGCCTGGCACGGCCTGCGAGGCAATGCGTGAAGCGAGCGCGGGGACGTCATCTTCAGGGCTCGACGCAGGCCGCGAGCGTCACGATGACGTCCACGCCCGCCTGCCAGCAGCGCCCGTCCGCTGCGCGGGCAACAGCGACGATGCGCTGGCTGCGTGCCAGGCGCATGCGGGTGCTGAACTCGGGCCTGGCGCTGCCGGCGCCGAAGGCGACGTGCACGACCTCGGGCTCGGGATTGAGCGGCGTGAACAAGGCCAGGCCCGCGACCGGCTCGTTCGCGGCGACGCGCACCGGCACCGCGTTGCCGTTCTCCACCAGCTCGGCGATGGCGATATCCAGCGCGCCGGCCTCGGGCTCGCGGCCGGCCCAGGCGCGGATGGCGACGCGCATGGCCTCGTCCGTCGCCCGCGCCTCGGGCAACAACGCGAGCGCGGACGCCGCCATGACGAACTCGCGCCGCCTCATGGCGCCGCCAGCGTGCCGAGGTAGGCCACGAGGTCGTCGAGCTGCTGCTCGGTCAGTGCCGCCCGGCCGGCCCAGGCCGGCGCCACGTCGCGCAGGCCCTCGGTCGAGCGGAAGGGCGGCATGACGGTGGCGGGGTTGAAGCGGCGCATGTCGGCGATTCGCTCGCGCAAGTCGCGGGACGACAGCCGTGCCGCGGCCACCGCCAGCGGCGGCGCGAGATTGCCCTGGTTGGCATCGCCCGCTGCCGTCAGCGCATGGCACAGCAGGCACAGGCTCTGCGTGCGGTCGGCCACCAGCGCGCGGCCGCGCTCGATGTCGCCGGCCTGAGCACCGGCCGCCAGCACGAGCGCCAGCCACGCACGCATCACGCCAGCGAATGCTTGCTCAGCGGCAGGTCGCGAATGCGCTTGCCGGTGGCCATGAAGATCGCGTTCAGCACCGCCGGCGCGGCGACGGCGATGGTCGGCTCGCCCACGCCGCCCCAGAAGCCGCCCGAGGGCATGCAGATGGTCTCGACGGCCGGCATGTGCTCCATCCTGACGACGGGGTAGCTGTCGAAGTTCCGCTGCTCCACGCGGCCGTCCTTGATCGTGATCTCGCCGAACAGCGCCGCCGACAGGCCGTAGACGAAGCTGCCCTCAACCTGGGCCGCGATCTGCTGAGGGTTGACGGCATGGCCGGGGTCGGTCGCGGCGACGATGCGGTGGATCTTCAGCTCGCCCTTCTTGGACACCGACACCTCGGCGCAGGCCGCCACATAGCTGCCAAAGCCCATGATCTGCGCCAGCCCCAGGTGACGCCCCTGGGCGCGCGGCCTGCCCCAGCCGGCCTTGGCGGCCACCGCGTTCAGCACGGCCAGGTGCTTGGGCGAGTTGGCCAGCAGCTCGCGGCGCAGCTCCAGCGGGTCGCGCTTGGCGGCATGGGCCACCTCGTCGATGAAGCACTCCAGGTAGATCGCGTTCTGGTTCAGGTTCACGCCGCGCCAGAAACCGGGCGGCACCGGCGGGTTGCGCATCGCGTGGTCGATGAGCAGATGGGGCAGCGCATAGCCCAGCGCGCCTTCCGCGCCGCCGGCGTTCAGGCCCTGGAACACGGCCGGGTCCTTGCCGTCGCGGATGTTCTGCGGGAACAGGCCCGCGACGATGCTCTGGCCCGAGATGCGCATGTGCAGGGCCGTCATCTTGCCGGCCGCGTCCAGGCCCGCCGTCAGCTTGCACTGCGTGACCGGGTGGTAGCGACCATGGGTCATGTCCTCCTCGCGGCTCCAGATCAGCTTGACCGGCGTGCCGGGCAGCTCCCTGGCGATGGCCACGGCCTGGCGCACCCAGTCGTGCACGGCGCCGCGCCGGCCGAAGCCGCCCCCCAGATGCAGCTTGTAGACCTCGCAGGCCGAGGGCGGCAGGCCGGCAGCCTCGGCCGCCGCAGCCAGTGCGGCCTCGCCGTTCTGCGTGGGTGTCCAGACCTCGCAACGCTCCGGCGTCCACTTGGCCGTCGCGTTCATGACCTCCATCGTCGCGTGGTTCTGGTGCGGCGTGCTGTAGACGGCCTCGACCTTCCTCGCCGCGCCGGCCAGCGCGGCCGCGACATCACCCTGGCTGCTGCCGACGGCGGCCTCGGGGGCATCGAGGCCGGCCTTCAGCATCGCGGCAACGTCCGCGCTGCTCAGCTTGGCGTGCGGGCCCTCGTCCCAGACGATGGGCAGGGCCTCCAGCGCTGTCTTGGCCCGCCACCAGGTGTCGGCCACGACGGCCACGGCCGTGTCGCCGACCCGGACGACCTTCTTCACACCGGGGCGCTTCTCGACCTCCGTCGCGTCGAAGCTCTTGAGCCTGCCGCCGAAGACCGGGCAGTCCTTGATGGCTGCGTTCAGCAGGCCGGGCAACTGCATGTCCATGCCATAGACCTGCGAGCCGTCGAGCTTGGCGCGGGTGTCCAGCCGCTTCAGCGGCCGGCCGGCCAGCGTCCAGTCCTTCACCGGCTTGAGCTCGATGTCGGCCGGCGCGGCCAGACCAGCGGCCTCGGCGGCAAGCGAGCCATAGCTCAGCTTCCTGCCCCCGTGCAACACCCAGCCCGAGGCGGTCGCGCACTCCACGACCGACACGTTCCACCGGTTGGCGGCCGCCTGGATCAGCAGTGCCCGCGCCAGCGCTCCACCCTTGCGCACATACTCATGCGACTCGCGCACGCCACGGCTGCCGCCCGTGCTCATGCTGCCCCAGGCGCGGTTGCGCGCCAGGTTCTGGCCCGGCGTGGGGTACTCGGTCTTCACCTTGGCCCAGTCGCATTCCAGCTCCTCGGCGACGAGCTGGGCCAGGCCGGTCAGTGTGCCCTGCCCCATCTCCGAGCGCGCGATGCGGATGACGACGCTCTCGTCGGGCAGCACCTGCACCCAGGCGTTCAGCTCGGGCGCGGCACCGGCCGCGGCCAGGCCCGGCACATGGAAGCCCACCATCAGGCCGCCCGCCGCGGCGCCGGTGGTGTGCAGGAAGGACCGGCGCGACAGGACCGCGGCGCTCATGCCTGGCCTCCTTCGATGACGATGGGAATCTGCTTGCGCTGCACCTGGCCGGCGGCCAGGTGGATGGCGGCGCGCACGCGGTTGTAGGTGCCGCAGCGGCAGATGTTGGTCATGGCCGCGTCGATGTCGGCATCGCTGGGCTTGGGCTTGGCCTTCAGCAGCGCCGCGGCGGCCATCAGCATGCCGCTCTGGCAGAAGCCGCACTGCGGCACGTCCAGCGCGTCCCAGGCCTTCTGCAACGGGTGCGAGGCATTCGGCGCCAGGCCCTCGATGGTGGTGACCTTCTGCGTCGGCGTCAGCGCGGAGGCCGGCATCACGCAGCTGCGCACCGGCGCGCCGTCGATGTGCACCGTACAGGCGCCGCATTGCGCAACGCCGCAGCCGTACTTGGTGCCGGTGAGGCCGAGCTGCTCGCGCAGCACCCACAGCAGCGGCGTGTCGGCATCCGCCTCGAACTGCATCCGCCTGCCGTTGATCATCAATTCCGCCATGCCAGCCCCCCGTTCCGCCACCCTTGGCGGGCGCGGGCAGCCTAGCAGGATCGGCGCTCGCCTGCCTAGAAAAACACAGCGGCGCCGGGATGCCCGGCCTTCAGCCGTTCCCCTCGCGCCAGCCCCGCCCGGCCATGCAGCGCTTTTGCGCGCTGACGGCCTCGGCGGCGGCCTGGATGCGCTGGTTCTCCGCGAGGCTCGTGCACGCCGAGCCGTCCATGCAATTGCGGGAGAGCGCCTGGCCGCCAAGCTGGTTGAGCCGGCCTATGCGCTCCGCGTCCTTGGAGCAGGCGGCCTGGTCCGCCTCCAGATCGGCGCCCGGATGTTGCGGATTGACCCAACGGGGCGAGGCACAGGCGCTCAACGCGAGGCAGACCAGCAGCAGGACTCTCATGGACGGGCGAAAAAATCTTGGAACGGCCATGCTAGCGCCGCCGCACGGGCCGCGAATCGAGTGGGGTGAGGAATTGCTCCCTCAGCTCTCGCACCACCGAACGCACAGGCCGGCTCCCGACAGTTCAAGTGGGGCGCCGGGGCTGCTGGTGGGCAACCAATCCCTTGCCGGGCTGGTAGAGGACGTTCTCCGCCAGGCAGGCGCACCCTGCCGGACGTACTCGAAAGAAACCCCGGCACGGAGGCCGGGGCTGAAAAACCGCCCGCCGCTCACGCGGCAGGCGCCTGCTCAGGGAGGAACAGCAGGGGGCGTTGTGCCCACCCTCAATCTACTCCCCCTGGACGGCCTTGGCATGTAGGACAGCAGGACGATTTGCCGTTGTATCGGGCATGAGACTCATGCACCAAATCCTTCGGATGTATCCGTCTGTGAGAGTCCGGCCCGGCGGGGCCCGGCATCCCTAGACTGTCGGCCGCGCAATGGGCGCTCAGGATGCAGTACATGGTCCCTATCGTTGAAGTGCGGCGCAATGCAGCGCCGCCGGGTGATTTCGCCAGCCTGCCGCTGGATCTGGACAGCGGCTTCGGCGGCCTGGCGGGCGACGCCCTCGAGCTCGTCGAGCGCCGCTACGGCGACCGCGGCCTGGCCGTGACGCGTGAGCGCTACAACAGCCGCGACCAGGATGGCGACATCGTCTGCACGGCGCGCGATGGGGACGAGGTCGTCGGCACGCTGTCCGTGCGCTTCGACGGCATGGGCGGGCTGCACGCCGACCAGCTGTTCAAGGCCGAGCTCGACGCGTGGCGGGCCGACGGCATCAAGCTCTGCGAGTTCGGCGGCCTGGCCATGGGCGCACATCCCCACGACCCCAAGCGCGTGCTGGCCCATATCTTTCACCTCGGCTACCTGCACGCCCACCGGCGGGCGCGCTGCGAGCGCCTGATCGTCGAGGTCAATCCGCGCCACGTCGCGTTCTACCGGCGTTGCCTGGGACTTATCCCGCTGACCACGGCGCGCCACAACCCGCGCGTGCAGGCACCGGCCGTGCTCATGAGCATCGCCTTCGCCACCGTGCGCGAGCAGATCGCGCTCTGGGGCGGCCGCCACGACCGCACGGCCTCCACGCGCAGCCTCTACCCGCTGTTCTGGGACGCCGCAACCGAAGCCACCATGCTGGCCAGGCTGCCCTAAAACCGGGCGCAAGTCATCTGCCCCACGCGCCGGAACCCGATGCCGACGGCGGGCGAGCCGAACACGGCCGCCATCCCCCTCGCCTCCCGCCAAAGGGGGTGACGCGAAATGAAAGCAGCCAAGGCTGGTGAGGCCCCGGGCGTCTGATGAACTCGCCAGCTTGGCCAGGCCAGACATCAACTTCGGCCTCAAGTTCCGAGGCGGCCTGCCGATAGACGCGATATGGACATTGCCAACTCCACCAGCGTCAACGTCGCCTCCAGGTATGCCCAGGCAGACACGGCCGATGCGGTAAACCTCCTGGTGTTGCGCAAGGCGATCGACGTCCAGGCCGCTGGCGCCCTGGCCCTGCTCAGCGCGCTGCCGCAACAGCCGGCGCTGGCGACCGAGGGCTCGCTGGGACGCCATGTGAACACCTACGCCTGAGCGCATCCGGCTGCTCGGTTTTGAACAGGTCGCAGGCGCCTGAGCGGCCGTGAGTTGTCGAGCAACGCTGGCCCGGAACGGGTCGAACTTCCACCCGCTTGGCCGCATGAACGCCAACCACGAGCAAGGTCAGCTTTGCCACCAGGTGACAGCGCGTAGTTCATCTGCTGAGAACTCGTCCCAGCCACCGTCCGCTGTCCGATAAAAGCGAAAGATTGGATGATCTTCATTCCCACCAAAGTTGACAGAGCACCCCGAGTAGGACGCCGCCCGCTGAGCGTCAGTGATCGCAGCAGCCTCCGCTGCGGCGCGATAGCTGGCTCGGTCTGAGCGCGCGAAGGTCGGCGCCGTCGGGCAGCGCGAAGTCCTCGCCAAGTCGTTAGATACAGTCTGGGTAGCCATGATGTGCTTCTCCTACAGTCGCACGTTGTGGTTAGGCCGGCCCAGAAATCTCACCTTCTGGGCTCGGCCGCTTTGCCTCAGGCCCGCTGAGGCGCCGGGTTCATCAGGCCGAGCTGCGCAGCGCAACCGGCTTGATCTTCAACCGCTGGGCATTGCGCCCCAGAACATCATCGAGCGTGGCCATGTGCTTCGCTCCTGCAGCTTCGGCGCACGCCAGGTGAAGCGCGTCGCCGGCACGAAGCGCGCTCGCGGCATCCAGCACCAGTTCTGCAGCGCGATGGAAGTGGGCTGGCTCGACCGGCAGCAACCGGAGGTCCGCGGCCACCATGCGCTCGAAGCGCGCCCAGGCACCTTGGGCCTGCTGAGCATCGATGGCGCCGGTGCGCTGCTTGATGCCGAGAGCGCTCGCAAACTCCGGAACACACCAAGCCGCGGCGACAAGCTCGCCCTTCTCCCGCGAGTACCAGTCGGCGGCTGCCGCGCTGTGCGGCTCGTTCAAGAACAGCGGCACGAGCACGCTGGTGTCGACATAGACCATGTCAGTACCGGGCGCTGCTACGCATTTCATCGATCACCGGGGCGCTCATCGGCATGGTGCCACGCGCCTCGGTCAGTTCGACGGCAAAGGCCTTGCGATCCCACTGAGCCGGCCGAATAGACAGGGCGCCATCGACAGTGAGCTGCGCTTCCACGGTCGCACCTTCGCGCAGGCCAAGCCGGCGCACGACCTCGGACGGAATCCGCAGGGCCAAGCTGTTGCCCCATTTCGCTACTTGCAGGTCCATGATGTATATCCTTTCATGTTTCTACATGCTACGCAACGACGGTGAGATGTCAAGCGACACCGGCGCGGGTCGCCGCGACGCTCACCCCTTCTTGAACTGGAGCACCTGGGCGCCGACCCGGAGCTGGTCGAGGTAATCCGCCCAGGCCTGCATGAGGGTCTTGCGCTGCGCCATGAACTCGGCGCGGTCATAGGCCATGCCCAACGGCCCAGACTTGCCGTGCGCGAGCTGGGCCTCGATGACGTCAGGCGACACGCCGGGCAGACGCTCGACGATCAGCGTGCGGGCCATCGCGCGGAAGCCGTGCGGGGTCATCTCGCCGTTGCTGTAGCCCAGCCGGCGCAGCGCGACGCGAACGGTGTTCTCGCTCATGCACTTCTCGCCGGTCAGCAGCGACGGGAACACGTAGCGGCCGTGGCCCGTGAGCGGCTGCAGTTCCTTCAGGACCGCCACAGCTTGCGGCGCCAGCGGCACCAGGTGCGGGCGGCCGTTCTCCTTGCCGTGCAGGGTGCGCTTCATCTTGGCGGCCGGGATCGTCCACAGGCCGGCGTCGATGTCGACCTCGGCCCACTCCATCGCCCGGATGTTGCCCGGGCGTTGGAACAGCAGGGCCGACAGCAGCAGCGCAGCGCGGGTCGCTGGCTGGCCAGAGTAGGCGTCGATGGCGCGCATCAGGTCACCAGCGCCGGCCGGCTCCAGCAGCGCCGCCATGTGCTTCACCTTCACCGGCTGCAGCGCGCCGTTGAGGTCGGGAGCCGGGTCACGCTCGCAGCGACCGGTCTGGACGCCGTAGCGAAACACCTGGCCGGCGGTCTGGCGCAGCGTGTGCGCGGTCTCGATGGCCCCACGCTTCTCCACCCGGCGCAGCGCGTCCAGCAGCAACGGGGCGGTGATGTTCCCCATGGGCATGGCGCCGATGTGGGGGAACAGATCCTTCTCCATGCGCTCGATCCAGCGGGCGGCGTACTTCGGGCTCCAGCCGACCTTCTTCGTCTCGAAGCACTCGCGGGCCACGGCCTCGAAGGTCTGGGCGCCGGCAGCCTTGCTGATGACCTTGGCGACGCGACGGGCCTGGACAGGGTCTTCACCCTCGCTCCGCGCCTTGCGGGCCTTGTCGCGCCCTTCCCTGGCGTCCTTGAGGCTGACCAGCGGGTAGTTGCCCAGCGCCAGGCGCTTCTCCTTGCCGCCGAACCGGTACTTCACAAACCAGCGCTTGGAGCCGGTCGCCGCCACTTCGAGGTACAGGCCCCCAGCATCAGCGAACCGGGCGCGAGGCTTGTCAGCGGGGCAACTGGCGTTGCGGCAGGCGGCGTCTGTGAGCATGGGGAACGGCCTCTTGGGGGAACGTATTCCCCCACTGCGGGGGAATCGCCGATTTGTTCCCCTGGATGTTCCCCCTGTCCCCCCTGGCTGTAAAGGGCCATCCTCGGACGTCCACGAACAATAAAGGCGCCTAAACCGTTGAAACGGCTAGGCGCCTTGGACGTTGGCGGATGTTGTCGGCGCTAAATTTGGCCTGCCCGGAGGGACTCGAACCCCCGACCTGCTGCTTAGAAGGCAGCTGCTCTATCCAGTTGAGCTACGGGCAGACGAAAACCTGATTATCAAATCAGCACGTTGATGATGGCGTTGCCGATGCCCATCAGCGCGGCGCCGGAGATGAGACCGGCGCAGATCGGCTCCATGCCGTCGACCCAGACGCGCCAGCCCTTCGTGCCGGGCGTCTTGTGCTTGCGGCCCATGATGAAGAAGACCAGCGCGCCGACGAACATGGCCAGCACGGACTCCGGCGGCAGCACGACGCCCAGGCCCGTGGCAACGGCCGATATCGGGAAACGGCCCTTGGTCTTGATGCGGGCGATCTCCATGGCCACGGCGGCCAGGGCGGCGACGCCCATCGAGATCAGCGCCGACGTCGGCAGGCCCTTCAGACCCTTGGCAATGATGTCGGCCACGCCCTTCCACTGCAGGGCTGCGGGCATTGCGAACTGGTCGGACACCAGCGTCGACACGCTGCGCACGCCATGGGCATCAGGCGTCAGGAACAGCAGGTAGAACAGCGGCACGCAGACCAGCACGCCGGCCAGGTTGCCGATGACGTGGCCTATGGCCTGGTGGCGCGGCTTGCCGCCCAGCATGTAGCCGGGCTTGATGTCGGACAGCAGGTTGGCCGCGTTGGACGCGATCTCGCTGGTCATGCCGGCCGGCAGCAGGTTGGAGCCGGGGTTGCTGCGGTCGATGGCACCCATCGTGAACTGCGTGATCTTGGACAGCGAGCCCGTGGGCGTCCAGGAGGTCAGCGCCATGGAGTTGGTGCAGATGATGGTCAGCACGAAGATCAGCGGCAGCGACACCAGCGCCAGCCAGAACGGCACGCCAAAGAAGACATGGGTCACGTAGCTGCCCAGCACGCTGAACACCGGCACGCCGATGTAGCTGATCCACAGCGGCACCTCGATGTCCTTCAGCAGGTCGTTGCCGCCGCCCTTGGCGGCCGCGGGCTTGCGCTTGAAGGCGCTCTTGAAGATCTCGGGCTTGGCCAGCAGGCCGACCAGGGCGCCGACGACCATCATCGTCACGCCCCACCACAGCGACCACTGGTTGACGATCTCGGCGCGGTTCAGCGGCACCAGCACGCCATCGGCGCCCAGGCGCGGCGCGATGTCGCCGGCCTGGATCATCAGCGGCGCCAGCACGGCGAAATTGATGAAGCCACCCAGGAAGCAGCTCGTCGCGACGGCCATGCCCATCAGGCCGCCGACGCCCAGCATGGCGGCGTCCAGCGTGACGCGCAGGCCCAGCTGGCGGATGTCCGTGCCCAGGATGGTGGGGATGAGCGCCGTCGTCTTGCCGGCCCAGGCGTAGTAGTACTGGTCCAGGCGCTCGTGCAGATGCCAGGGCTCCTTCACGCCGGCCCACTTGTCCAGCATCAGGATCTTGAACTGCACCAGCTTCATCCAGCCATCGCTGACCAAGGCCTGGTAGAGCGCCGTGAAGCCGCCAACGACGCCCAGCAGCTTGGCCTTGAAGATGCCTTCGTCACCGGCGCCGTGGTAGAGCGAGTCCAGCACCACGCCGCAGGCGCGGCCTTCGGGGAACGGCGCCTGGTCCTCGTTGATGAAGCGGCGCTTCAGCGGGAAGGCCAGCAGCACGCCGATCAGCGCGACGACGAAGATCCAGATCATCAGCTGCCACCAGGGCGGGATGATGCCGGTCACCAGCATGTAGGCCGCGAGGCTGGAGAACAGCGGCGTGGCCACATAGCCCGCCGCGGTGGCGATGGACTGGGTGCAGTTGTTCTCCAGGATGGTGTAGTCCTGGGCGAAACCGCTGGCGTGCAGCGCACGGAACAGCGCGAAGGCCAGGATCACCGAGGTCAGGCCCACGCCGATGGCGATGCCGGTCTTGGCGCCGATGTACAGCCCCGTGGCAGAGAGGATGCCGCCGAGCAGGAAGCCGGTGAAGCCCGAGCGCAGCGTCAGCTGCGCCATGTCGCCGCGAAAGACGTTCTTGAACCACCACTCGTCCTTTTGGGCGCGTGTCCAGGTGGCGATCTGCTCGTCGGTCAGGTGTTGGAGTGCCATGGGATCTCGGGCGGCGCTTGTGGCCCCGCCTGGGTTGAAGCAAAAACTGCGGATTGTCCCGGTCGACCGATCGGTCGGGCTTCGGGGGATGCCCTCGGATCAAAATCCCGGGCGGCTTCAAAAAAAAAGAAACCCGCCGTGGCGCGGAGCCAGGGCGGGTTGCCGGAAAGGTTTGGTCGGGGCGGCGGGATTCGAACTCGCGACCCTCTGCTCCCAAAGCAGATGCGCTACCAGGCTGCGCTACGCCCCGATCAAGCCCGCTATTCTAGTCGACAAGAATGAAGCGTCCGGTGCCACTGATCAACGCAGCCCGCACGGGCTCGTCCGGCTGCAGCGCCTGCACCGCCGCGACATAGCCGCGCATCTGCGCCAGATAGGCCGTCTCGCGCTCCGGCGTGGCGCCCAGCTTGTAGTCCAGCACCCACCACGAGCCATCGCGGCGCTGCACGAGGCGGTCGATGCGCTGGTCTTCGCCGCCCTGCCCCACCGCCACCTCGTTGCCGGCCCAGAGCAGCTCGGCGGGGTCGAAGAAGGGCCGGCAGTCGGGGCTGGCGAGGATGGCCTTGGCGGCAACGGCCAGCTGTTCGCGCGACCTGGCGTCGAGGCCAAAGGCCTGGGCCGACGCGGCCATCAGCACGTCCAGTGGCTGTGCCTGGTCGGGCGCCGAGACCCATTCCAGCACGCGATGCAAGGCCTCGCCGACCTTGGCCTGGCGGGCGTCGCGGGCGGAGGCGTCCCGCTGGGGCGCGACCGGCGGCGCCTGCCAGCGCGGCAGCGACTGGAGCCGCGGCGCGGCGCCGTCGGTGCTCACGCCGCCGTCCAGCGCCAGGGGCCAGGAGCGCGCCAGCGGCTGCAGCCGGTCCCACCAACTCGTCGCCTGGCTGCGACTGGGCGTATGGCTCAGCACCAGCGCGCGACGCGCCCGCGTCAGCGCGACATAGAGGCCGTTGAGCTCCTCGCGCTCGCGCTCGCGGCGCTCCTCGTCGACCAGCGCCTGCAGCGACGGCGGCGGCCTGGCCTCCGAGGCCAGGAAGGCCGCGCGGCGCGGCGCCGGATGGCCCACCGGCCAGTCCAGCAGCAGGCCCAGCGTCTCGGCCTTGGGCGGCGCGGCATCGGTGTCGAGCAGGAAGACCACCTCGGCTTCGAGGCCCTTGGCGCCATGGATGGTCAGCAGCTGCACCGCGTCCGGCGCCGCGGCGGGCACGAACTTGACGGGCCGGCTCTTCAGCGCCCGCACGAAGCCGTAGAGCTGGGCATAACGGCCACCGTCCAGCTCAAGCGCCGCCTGCAGCAGCGCCTGCACGCTCTGCAGTCGCACGGCCGCATCGGCCGCGGGCACGGCCGCCGCGATGCGCGCCAGCAGTTCGCCCTCGTCGACGATGCGGTCCAGCAGCTCGTGCGGCGTGCGCAGCCGGGCCTGCCCGGCCCAGTCGCGCAGCAGTCCTTGCGCCCGCGCCAGCGCCGGGCTGGGCGCTTCCAGGCCTTGCAGCGCGTCCCACCAGCGGCGCCGCTCGGCAGGCGGGCGCCCCAGCCACTCGGCCGTACCGGCGGCCTCGGCCAGCGTCAGCAGATCGGCCTCGGTCGCGCCGAACAGCGGGCTGCGCAGCGCATGCGCCAGCGACAGGTCGTGGCCCGGCGAGGCCAGCGCATCCAGCAGCGCCAGCAGGTCGGCCACGTCGGGCAGCTCGGCCAGCGGCTGCTCCTCGGGCGCGGCATGGGGCACGCCGGCCGCCGTCAGCGCGGCGCTGAGCTGGCGCAGCGGGTCGCGCTTGCGGGCCAGCACGAAAAGGTCGCCGGGCTTCAGCTCGGGCCGCGCCCTCAGCAGGCCCACGATGGCCGCGCAGACGCGCTCGCACTCCGGCGCGCGCCGGCTGACCTCGGCCTCGTGGCGGGCCTCGGTCAGGCTGGGGCGCCAGCGCAGCGGGTCGATCTCGTCCTGCACGGCCGGGGCCGTGACCTCGGCGTCCAGCGCCCACAGCCCGGCCAGGCCGTCCACCTCCGCCACCTCGGTGGTGTGGAGGCGAAAGCCCTCATAGGCACCGGCGCGCTGCGCGCCGTCGAAGGCCGCGTTGACAGCGGCCAGCACCTCGGGCGCGTTGCGCCGGGTGTGGTCGCAGGCGAGGCGCACGCCGGCCAGGCCCGCGCAGACGAAGTCCTGCGCGGCAGCGAAGACGCGCGGGTCGGCGCGGCGGAAGCGGTAGATGCTCTGCTTGGGGTCGCCGACGATGAAGACCGACAGCGGCGAGCCCGCACCCGCGCCGGCATAGGCCTGCAGCCAGCCGTGCAAGGCCTGCCACTGCAGCGGGCTGGTGTCCTGGAACTCGTCGATGAGCAGGTGGCGCACCTGGGCGTCCAGGCGCTGCTGCACCCAGCCGGCGGTCTGCGCGTCGCCCAGCAGCGCGAGCGCGCCGCGCTCCAGGTCGTTCATGTCGACCAGGCCGCGTTCGCGCTTCAAGGCCTCGAAGTGGCCCACCAGCACCAGGGCAAGGCGGCGCATCGCGGCATGTTCGTCGGCGGCACGCTGCTGCGCGATGGCCGCCTGCAGTCGCTGCAGCTCCTCGCACAACTCGTCCAGGTCCGGGCTGGTTACGCCCAGCTTGCGCGGCTCGCCCTTCTGAGTGAACAGCGCGGCGAAGCAGGCCTCGAAGTCCTCGGCCTGCTCCAGCGCCGTGGCGGCATCCTGCGCCTTCTTGCCCTTGGCCTGACCGAGCTGGCGGGCCAGCGCGAGCAAAGGTTCGCGCAGGTGCGCGAAGAACTGCTCGGGCGTCGTGCCCAGCAGCTGCGCCGCGCCCGGCAGGCTGTTCTCCAGCACGCCGGCGGCCTCGGCCAGCCGCAGCTCCACACGCTTGGCGAAGGCGCCCAGCAGCCACTCGCGCAGGCTGAAGCGGCCGCGCGACTGCGTCAGCGCCTGGAAGTCGGCTCGCAGCGCCTCGTCCGCCAGCACGGCGACGTGGAAGCGCCGCCACAGCGTGGGCATCAGCTCTTCCTCGTCCTCGACGAGCTGCAGCTCCGGCGCGATGCCCTGCTCCTGCAGGAAGGCCAGCGGCGCCGCTCGCAGCAGTTGCGAGAACCAGCCATGGAAGGTGCGCACCTCGACCGCCCGGCCGCCGCGCAGCAGCTCGGCCTGCAGCGTGGCCAGGCGCGGCCGCAGCACGACGGCCTCGTCGGCCGCGATGCCGCGCTGGTTCAGCGCCGCGAGCTGCTCGGCCTCCGGCGCCCGCGCGAACTCGGCCAGCCATTCGGCCAGGCGCTCGCGCATCTCGCCGGCGGCCTTGCGCGTGAAGGTGATGGCGACGATCTGCTGCGGCTCGGCGCCGGCCAGCAGTGCTCGCAGGATGCGCGACACCAGCATCCAGGTCTTGCCCGCGCCGGCGCAGGCCTCGACGACGATGCTGCGCGCCGGGTCGCAGGCGAGCGCATAGAAATGCTCGCGCGGAATGCGTTGGCCATCGGCCCAATAGGCGAGTTCGGCGCCGCTCATGTCCAGTCTCCGTCCGTCGGGCCGCTCCCAAGGGCGCCGGCGCCCCCTGGGGGCGCAGTCTGCGTATTCGCAGGCATGGGGCCCCAGTCATCCTTGCGGCACAAGCCGCGCGCTTCACAGAAATCGCAGACCTTGCCTTCGCCCAGCGCCGGCAACGGGGCTCCGTCACGGATGGCCAGGAGATCGGCCTGCAGGCCGTCGCGCAACGCCCGCGCCGTGTCGCCGACGTCCTCGTGCGGCAGCAGCACGATGCCCTTGCCGTCGTCCAGCACGAGGTAGGCCGCCTGCAGCCCCGGCCCGGCTCCGCTGAGCAGCGCATAGGTGGCGAGCTGGGTGTCCTCCAGCCTGGCGGCGACCTTGTCCTTGAGCCCCTTGGCGTCGCCGGTCTTGTAGTCCAGCAGCCAGGTGCCCGCGGGCGAGTCGTCGATGCGGTCGATACGCCCCCTGACCACCAGAGCGTCCAGCGGCGCCGCAAAGGGCGTGCATTGGCGGTCCACCTCGCCAGCGGCGAAGCGCTGTCCACCTGCCTCGGTCTCGGCCAGCCACGCCAGGTAGAGCGGGCGCAGGCGTTCGAAGGCAGCCGAGAAGGGCAGGAAGTCGGCCGCATCCAGCAGCGCCAGCTCGGCCTCGGCCGCCGCGCGCAGGGCGGCATCGTCGTCCCCGGCGCGCGACTCGTGGAAGCGCTTCAGCACCGCATGCAGCCAGGTGCCGTAGTCGCGCTTGGTGGTCTCCTGCTCCAGTTCGTCGGCCTCGCGCAGGCCCAGCACGACGCGGCTGAAGAACTGGTAGGGGCAGTTGCGCAATGCGTCGATGGCGCTGGCGCTCAAGGCGGCCGGCAGGCGGCCGCCGGCATCGGCGGCGGCGCGGGCCCGCGGCTGCGACGGCGCGGCGCCGGACACGCGCTCGTCGAACCACTGCGGCAGCACCAGGCCCGCCCGGGCCGCGGCGCCGGCCAGACGCTCAAGCAGCGGGCTGGCCGGCAAGGGCTCGGCGCCCGCGAAGGTGCAACGCAGCAGGGTCAGGACCGGCGCGCGCAGCAGCTGCGCAAAGCCCAGCGCCTCGGCCTCGCGGCGCTCCGCCAAACTGGGCAGGCCCAGTGCGGCCGCGTCGGCGTCGGACAGCAGGCCGGCCTGTGGATTGACCGGCCCCAACGTCGCCGCATCCGCGCCGGGCAGCACGATGGCTCCGAAGGGCCGCAGCATCGCGCGCGCCAGCGGCGTGATGACGACCTCGGCAGCCGCCACCTCCTCGGCGGACTTGAACTGGGCGGCCTCCAGCGTCTCGTCCACCCAGGCCAGGAATTCGTCAGGGCGCAGCCGCGTCTGCGCCAGCGCCGCTTCGTGGGCACTGCCGGCCCAGGGGTTGCGCGAGATCCACAGCGTCTCCAGCAGCGCCTCCCCGCCTTCGACCTCGGTCAGTGGCGCCAGGCCGTGCAGCGCCTGGCCCAGCGCCACCAGCCAGCCACCCAGCGAGCGCGCGCCGCCGGCCAGCGGTTCGAGCTGGCGGCGCGCTCGCTGCCAGGTCGCGCCCAGCGCGGGCGGCAGCGCTGCCGCGTCAAGCTGCGCCGCCTGGCGCCAGCCGAAGCGTCGGCAGCGCGCCTCCAGACCCGCGACGTCCCAGTCGGCGGCTAGGGACGATTTCAGCCAGGCCAGCCAGTCGTCCAGGGCGCCACCGGCCAACGCTGCGCGAAGCAGCGCCATCAGCGCCGCTGCGGCAGGCGTGGTCGCCAGCGTCCACCCGGTCTCGTCGTGCACCGGCACGCCCTGGCGCGCCAGCAGCGCGCGCACGCGGCGGATGACGACGCGGTCCTGGGCCAGCAGCGCGACGGGCCGTCGACCGGCGTTGAGATGCTGGATGACGGCAGTGGCGGTCTGCGCGGCCAGCGTCTCGAAGTCCGGCGCAACGGCATCCTCGGAGCGTGCGGCGGGCGTGAAGCCGGTCCAGGCCTGGTCGAGGTCCAGGTCAGCGTCCAGGCACAAGGCCGGCACGTCGCCCGCCAGCAGCGCCTGGGCCAGCGGGTCGGGACCACCGGCGCGCAGCCAGATCCAGGCGCTGGGGCGCAGCGCGAACAAGCTGTCGGTGGCCGGGCGGCGCTCGTCGGACGCGACCCAGGCCAGCGCCACCTGGGCCAGAGCCCGTTCCAGCAGGCCGGGGCCGGCGTCCAGCGCGGCCAGACGCTGGCGCGCCGCGTCCAGGAAGGCCGGGCGCTGCCCAGGCGGCACCTGGGCGGCGGCGCGGGACAGAGCCTGGGCGGTATCGACAAGTCGGGCCAGCGCGACGCGATAGTCGCGCGGGTTGCCGCGCTTGAGTGGCTGCACCCAGCTCTGGCCGGCCAGCAGGCGGTCGGCCGTGAAGGCGTCGATGGCGGCGTCGCCGGAGAGCTGGTCCGGCGACGCCAGCGCCGTCGGCCCGAGGGCCGAGGCCAGGCTGTGGCTGGTCGTGATGCGCGGCAGCCAGCCGCCGCGGGCCATGAAGGCGCGCCGCGCGGGGGCCAGTTGCTGTGCGAACGGCAGCAGCAGCACGGCGTCGCGCAGCGGCGCACCCTGACCCTGCAGCCAGTCGGCGCAGCCGGCGGCGACGCGCCGCCAGAAGGCCTCGATGTCTTCTCCGGGCGCCAGGCCCAGGCTGATTACTTGCAATCCGGGCCTCCCACCCTCATGTCTGCCATCGCTTCTTCGGTCACCCTCGTGGCCGTCCGGGCAAAAGTGGCTATGTCACAATGATTTTGCCTATTCGGACGGCCCCACCCGCGGTGACCGCCAACCCTCTGAGGCCAAGGAACCCTCCCATGAGCAGCGAATTGATCAAGCATGTTTCCGACGCGTCCTTCGACGCCGACGTGATCCAGTCCGGCAAGCCGGTGCTGGTGGACTACTGGGCCGAATGGTGCGGCCCCTGCAAGATGATCGCGCCCATCCTGGACGAGGTCGCCACCGGCTACGGTGACAAGCTGCAGATCGCCAAGATGAACGTGGACGAGAACCGCGAGGTGCCGGCCAAGTTCGGCATCCGCGGCATCCCGACGCTGATGCTGTTCAAGGACGGCCAGCTCGCCGCGACCAAGGTCGGCGCCCTCTCCAAGGCCCAGTTGACCGCATTCCTCGACGCGAACCTATAATCGCGTTCAACTGCTGCGGCGCCCAGCGCGCCTCCCGGTGCCTCGCCGCAGCAGCCAAAGCCAACACGCCCCGGGTTGCCTGGTCACGAACCAGAGGCCCAGCCAGCGTGGACTCGGCCTCCCCTCCCTCCACTTTGTTGTCGAATTCGCGCCGTTCGCCGTTTGAGCGGTAGGCATTCGATGCTGTTCCGGGGCGGCCGTGATAACGCCGCAAGCGCCTTGGCTGGCGCTGCGGCCCCTGACGGGTGTTCACCCATGCATCTTTCCGAACTCAAAGCCCTCCACGTCTCCGCCCTCATCCAGATGGGCGAGGAGCTGGAAATCGACAACGTCACCCGCCTGCGCAAGCAGGAGCTGATGTTCGCCATCATGAAGAAGCGCGCCAAGGCTGGCGAGCAGGTCTTCGGCGATGGCGTGCTCGAAGTGCTGCCCGACGGCTTCGGCTTCCTGCGCTCGATCGAGGCCAGCTACATGGCCTCCACGGACGACATCTACCTGTCGCCCAGCCAGATCCGCCGCTTCAACCTGCACACCGGTGACCTGGTGGAAGGCGAGGTGCGCGTGCCCAAGGACGGCGAACGCTACTTTGCTCTCGTGAAGGTCGACCGCGTCAACAACCAGACGCCGGAGGAGAGCAAGAACAAGATCATGTTCGAGAACCTGACGCCCTTGTTCCCCAAGGAGCAGTTCAAGCTCGAGCGTGAAGGCTTCAAGGGCGAGGAGAACATCACCGGCCGCATCATCGACCTGATCGCCCCCATCGGCAAAGGCCAGCGTGCGCTGATCGTGTCGCAGCCCAAGACGGGCAAGACCGAGATGATGAAGAGCCTGGCCCATGCGCTGGTCGCCAACCATCCGGACTGCCACCTCATCGTGCTGCTTGTCGACGAGCGCCCCGAGGAAGTGACCGAGATGCTGCGCACCGTGCGCGGCGAGGTCATCAGCTCCACCTTCGACGAGCCCGCCGCCCGTCACGTGCAGGTGGCCGAGATGGTCATCGAGCGCGCCAAGCGTCTGGTCGAGCTGAAGAAGGACGTGATCATCCTGCTGGACTCGATCACCCGCCTGGCCCGCGCCTACAACAACGTGCTGCCCAGCTCCGGCAAGGTGCTGACCGGCGGCGTCGACGCCAACGCGCTGCAGCGCCCCAAGCGCTTCTTCGGCGCGGCGCGCAACATCGAGGAAGGCGGATCGCTGACCATCATCGGCACGGCCCTCATCGACACCGGCTCCAAGATGGACGAGGTGATCTACGAAGAGTTCAAGGGCACCGGCAATTGCGAAATCCACCTGGACAGGCGCATGGCCGAGAAGCGCGTCTACCCGTCCATCCTGATCAACAAGTCGGGCACCCGCCGCGAGGAGTTGCTGCTCAAGCCCGAGATCCTGCAAAAGAGCTGGATCCTGCGCAAGCTGCTCTACAACATGGACGAGATCGAGGCGATGGAGTTCATCCTCGACAAGATGAAGGCGTCGAAGAACAACCTGGACTTCTTCGACATGATGCGGCGCGGCGGGTAAGCCTCACACCCGAAACTAGCCAAACCGCAGGGAAGCCGGCTACAATTGCCGGTTTTCCGCCCAGACACCTTCGGAAAGTGCACCAGCCAGCGCTGATGTGGCTCCCGACCTAAGCCAAGAGGTTCCCATGAAAGAAGGCATTCACCCCAACTACCGCGAAGTCGCGTTCGTTGACCTGTCCAACGGCTTCCAGTTCGTGACGCGCTCGACCGTCCAGACCAAGGAAACCATCGAGATCGACGGCAAGACCATGCCGCTGGTGAAGCTGGAAACCACCAGCGAGTCGCACCCCTTCTACACGGGCACGCAGAAGAGCGTGGACAACCTGGGCGGCCGCGTCGAGAAGTTCCGCAACAAGTTCGCTCACCTCAAGAAGTAATTCGTCGCGGCGGTCTCGCACCGCTTGTCGAGCGCAAGGGCAGCCTCCAGGCTGCCCTTTGTCGTTTCTGCAGCCCTGGCCCTCCTTTGTCATAGGCGCCAGCGGCCGGCCCGTCCGTTCTGCGGCATCATGCCGGCCGACTCGATCCAAGCCTTCTCGCGTGAATCTCCCCACCCCCGCCATCGTCGCCGAACGCGGCGCCGAACGCCTGCCGCGCCTGGCGCTGATCCTGCTGTGCGCGGCCTATGTGCTGCCCGGCATCTTCGGTCGCAATCCCTGGCGCAATGCCGACCTGACGGCCTTCGGCTTCATGGCCAGCATCGCCGAGGGGCGCGCGCCCTGGTGGCAGCCCGCCATCGCCGGCATTCCGGCCGAGGGCGGGCCGCTGCCCTACTGGCTGGGCGCGCTGGCCATCAAGGCCCTGCCCTTTCTCGACGAGCCCGTCGCGGCCCGCCTGCCCTACGCGCTGGTGCTGGTCGGCGTGCTGGTGGCTGTCTGGTACACCTGCTTCCACCTCGCCCGTACCGAGGCGGCACAGCCGGTCGCCTTCGCCTTCGGCGGCGAGGCCCAGGCCGTGGACTACGCCCGCGCGCTGGCCGACGGCGCGCTGCTTGCGCTGATGGCCTCGCTGGGCCTGCTGCGGCTCGGCCACGAGACGACGCCCGAGCTGCTGCAGCTGCTGGCCATTTCCGTCTACATCTACGGCCTGGCCGCCGCGCCCTTTCGCCCCGGCCGGGCGCGTTGGGCCGTGCTGCTCGCGCTGCCGGTGCTGGCCGCCAGCGGCGCGCCGACCGTCGCCTGCATCCTCGGCCTGCTGGGTGTGGTGCTCAACCGGCGGTCAAGCTACCAGGAGGCCAAGGCGCTGGGTCTGTGGCTGATTGGCGCACTCGTGCTGGCCGGGCTCGCCGCCTGGACCTTCGAGGGCTGGGCCTGGCGCGTCAAGCCCGGTATCGAGATCGGCCAGTTGCTGAGCCTGCTGGCCTGGTTCTGCTGGCCCTCCGGCCCGCTGGCGTTGTGGACGTTGTGGCGCTGGCGCCGTCATGGCCTGCGCCGCCACATCACGGTACCGGTCAGCGCCCTGCTCGTCCCGTTGATCGCCTGCATTGCGATGGAGGGGTCGGATCGCGCGCTGCTGCTCGCCCTGCCGTCGCTCGCCATCCTCGCCGCCTTCGCCCTGCCCACGCTCTCGCGCGGCTTCTCCGCGGCAGTCGACTGGTTCTCGGTGTTCTTCTTCAGCGCCACGGGGCTGTTCGCCTGGCTCTACTACGTCTCGATGCACACCGGCTGGCCGAAGACGCCGCTGGCCAACATGCGTCGCCTGGCCGCGGGCTTCGAGCCGCATTTCGGGCTGCGCGCCTTCGTGCTGGCACTGGTGGCAAGCGCCGCCTGGCTGGCCCTGGTGCGCTGGCGTACCGCCCGCCATCGCCATGCGCTGTGGAAGAGCCTGGCCCTGCCGGCTGGCGGCGTGGCGCTGGGCTGGCTGCTGGCCATGACGCTGCTGTTGCCGCCGCTGGACTACGCCCGCAGCCTTGCACCCCTGGTGGCACAGATCAAGGCCTACATCCCGGCCGACGCGCAATGCCTGGCGGCGCCGGACCAGGGCCTGCCGGTCCTGGCCGCGCTGGAATGGCATGGCGGCTGGCACGTGCAGGGCAGCGGTTCCCTGGCGGCGTCAAGCTGCCCCTACGCCATTCTCGCTGCCGGCCGCCCGACGCCCGCAGGTTGGCACGTCCTGGCCGAGATGCAAAAGCCGACGGACCGCAGCCCCAGCCTCTTGCTGCTGAGGCGTCAGTGATCCGACAGGGCCGCGGCGCCGCTGAAGGCGGCCTCGTCGCCCAGGGCCGAGTCGCTGGTGTGGCGCATGCGCGCTGCGGGGAAGACAAGGCGGAAGCGCGAGCCCTTGCCGACCTCGCTCTGGATCATCAGCTCGCCGCCATGGCGCTGCATGACGTGCTTGACGATGGACAGGCCCAGACCCGTGCCGCCGGTCTCGCGCGAGCGGCTGCCATCGACGCGGTAGAAGCGCTCGGTCAGGCGGGCAATGTGCTCGCGGGCGATGCCCGGACCCGTGTCAATGACGGTCAGCTCGCCGCTGCCATCCTCCAGCAGCCGCCAGGCCACCTCGATCTCGCCCCCATCCGGCGTGTAGCGCACGGCGTTGGTGACGAGGTTGGCGACGGCGCTCAGCAGCTCGCTCTCGACACCGGCCAGCTCCACGCCGGTACCCGGCGTCAGGCGCAGCCGATGGCGGCCGCCTGACAAGGCCTCGGCATCGGCCGCAATGCGCAGCAGCAGGCCGTCCAGGCCCACCCAGCGGTCCGGCGCCGGGCGCGGGCTGCCCTCCAGCTGGGCCAGCGTCAGCAGATCGGCCACCAGGGTCTGCATGCGGTCGGTCTGCTGCGTCATCAGCGCGATGACGCGTTCGCGCTCGACCGCCGTCAGCGGCAGCGTGTGCAAGGTCTCGATGAACCCCGACAGCACGGTCAGCGGCGTACGGATCTCGTGCGAGACGTTGGCGACGAAGTCGCGCCGCATCGCCTCGTTGCGCACGCGCTCGGTGATGTCCAGTGTCAGCACCAGGCGCATGCCCTCGCCGTACTCGCGCACGATGATGGACAGCGTGCCCGGGCCGCGGCCGTTGCCTAGAACCAGCGGCTCGGCATAGCTGCCAGCCTGCAGATAGGCGACGAAGGCCGGCGCGCGCACGAGGTTGGTGATGCGCTGGAGCAGGTCACGTTGCGGGTCGAGCGCGAAATGGTCGGCCGCAACGCGGTTGCACCAGACGATCTGCTCGTGCGAGTCCAGCAGCAGCACGCCGTTGGGCGAGGCCTCGATGGCGGACAGGAACTGCTCCAGCTCCAGCCGGCCGCGCGCCACCGCGCGGTCGCGGTCGCGCATGGCGCGCTCGACGCGGTAGCCCAGCTCGCCCCACAGCCCGGTGTCGCGCGGCGCGCTGTCGTGCTGGTTGCCGCGCAGCCAGCTCAACAGCCGGTTGCCGCGCACCGCGTCCACGAGCAGCACCAGCAGCACGCCGGCGACGACGCCGAGACCCAGGGCAAGGCTGTCGATGCCCGTGGCCGATTGCACGACCGCGCCGACGACAAACCCGAACAACGCGGCCCCGAGGGCCATCAGGAGCCGAGACAACAACCAGGTCATGAGGCCGGACGTGGGTTCAGGCGGGGAGCACGCTGCTCTGCTGCGTCAGCCGGTAGCCGGCGCCGCGGACGGTCTCGATCATGCGCGCGCATTGCACGCGCTCCAGTGCCTCGCGCAGGCGCTTGACGTGGACGTCGATGGTGCGCTCCTCGATGAAGACGTGGTCGCCCCAGACACGATCCAGCAGCTGCGAGCGACTGTGCACGCGCTCCGGGTGCGTCATCAGGAAGTGCAGCAGGCGGAACTCGGTGGGGCCCAGCTTGACCTCGGCGCCGTCGCGGCTGACACGGCGCGTACCCGGATCCAGCAGCAGCGGGCCGACCTCGACCGCGCTGTCCAAGGCCTCGGGCGCCTTGCGGCGCAGCACCGCACGGATGCGCGCCAGCAGCTCGTTGGTCGAGAAGGGCTTGGTGACGTAGTCGTCGGCACCCGCATCGAGGCCGGAGATCTTGTCCCCCTCCTCGGCGCGCGCCGTCAGCATGATGATGGGCAGCTCCTTGGTGCGCGCCGTGCTGCGCCATTGGCGAGCCAGCGCCACGCCGCTCTGACCCGGCAGCATCCAGTCCAGCACGACGAGATCGGGCAGCACCCGGTCCACCTCGTATTGGGCTTGCGCGGAACTGGCGGCCAGCGTGACCTCGAACCCGGCGTGGCGCAGGTTGATGGAGATCAGCTCGGCGATCGCCGATTCGTCTTCGACAACGAGAACACGACTCATGCTCACCTCACCATGGTCTCGACAGCCTCGGGCGAGGTGTGCCGGACGTCCTGGCCCTTGACCACGTAAATGGTCACCTCGGCCAGGTTCTTCGCGTGGTCGCCGACGCGCTCGATGGCCTTGGCGACGAAGACCAGGTCGATGGACGAGGAGATGGTGCGCGGGTCTTCCATCATGTAGGTGATGAGCTTGCGCAGCAGGCCGTCGAACTCCTTGTCGATCTCGTCGTCATGCTTGAGCACGTCCAGTGCCCGCTCCACGTCCAGGCGCGCGAAGGCGTCCAGCGCCTTGCGCAGCTGGCCGGTGGCCAGCTCGGCCTCGTAGGCCAGATCGGACATCGGCAGCCGCATGCGGCTGGAGACGCCGCTGGCCACCAGGCGCTGCACGGTGCGCGCGACGCGCGCGGCCTCGTCGCCGACGCGCTCCAGGTTGGCGATGCTCTTGCTGATGGCGATCAGCAGGCGCAGGTCGCGGGCCGTGGGCTGGCGGCGGGCGATGATGCTGGAGAGATCGCGATCGATCTCCACTTCCATCGCGTTCACGCGCTCTTCCTTGGCCAGCACGTCGTCGGCCGACTCGGCCGAGAAATCGACGAGGGCCTGCACGGCCTGCGCCACCTGGGCCTCGACGAGGCCGCCCATTTCGAGCACGCGGGTCGAGATGCCGCTGAGCTCGGCATCGAATTGGGTCGAGAGATGCTTGTCCACCATACCGTCTCCTTGATCAGCCGAAGCGACCGGTGATGTAGTCCTCAGTGTCCTTGCGCTTGGGCTTCATGAACAGCTCGGCCGTGGGGCCGAACTCGATCAGGTCGCCCAGGTACATATAGGCCGTGTAGTCCGAGCAGCGCGCAGCCTGCTGCATGTTGTGGGTCACGATGGCAACGGTGTAGTCGCTCTTGAGCTCGTGGATGAGCTCCTCGATCTTGCCGGTGGAGATCGGATCCAGCGCCGAGCAGGGCTCGTCGAGCAGCAGCACCTCGGGCTTGATGGCGATGCCGCGCGCGATGCACAGGCGCTGCTGCTGGCCGCCGGACAGGCCGGCGCCGCTCTGGCTCAGCTTGTCCTTCACTTCCGTCCAGAGTGCGGCCTTCTTCAGCGCCCATTCCACGCGCTCGTCCATCTCGACGCGCGGCAGCGTCTCGAACAGACGCACGCCGAAGGCGATGTTGTCGTAGATGGACATCGGGAAGGGCGTGGGCTTCTGGAACACCATGCCGACCTTGGCACGGATGAGCGAGACGTCGTCCTTGCTGGTCAGGATGTCCTCGCCGTCCAGCAGGATCTGGCCTTCGGCGCGCTGCTCGGGATACAGCTCGAACATGCGGTTCAGCGTGCGCAGCAGCGTGGACTTGCCGCAGCCCGACGGGCCGATGAAGGCGGTGACCTTCTTCTCGGGAATGTCGAGGTTGATGTTCTTCAGCGCGTGGAAGCCGCCGTAGTAGAAGTTCAGGTTGCGCACCGACAGCTTGGCGCGCTCGCCCACGGGCGTTTCGATCTTGGCGTCCATGGTGAGTCCTTAGTGTTTGTTCTTGAAGAGCACGCGGGCCAGGATGTTCAGCAGCAGCACGCCCACCGTGATCAGGAAGACGCCGGCCCAGGCCAGCTTCTGCCAGTTCTCGTAGGGGCTCATCGCGAACTTGAAGATGGTGACCGGCAGGCTGGCCATCGGCGAGCCGAGGTCGCTGGTCCAGAACTGGTTGGACAGCGCCGTGAACAGCAGCGGCGCGGTCTCGCCGGACACGCGGGCCAGGGCCAGCAGAATGCCTGTGATGACGCCGGCGCTCGCCGCCTTCAGCGTGATGGACAGGATGACCTTCCACTTGGGCGTGCCCAAGGCATAGGCCGCCTCGCGCAGCGCGTTGGGCACCAGGCTGAGCATGTTCTCCGTCGTGCGGATGACGACGGGGATGACCAGCAGCGCCAGCGCCATCGAGCCGGCGAAGCCGGAAAAGCTCTTCAGCTTGGCGACGACGACCGCGTAGACGAACAGGCCCACGACGATGGAGGGCGCGGACAGCAGGATGTCGTTGATGAAGCGCACCGCGCCGCCAAGCCAGTTCTTCTGGCCGTATTCGGCCAGGTAGACGCCGGCCAGGATGCCGATGGGCGTGCCCACCAGCGTCGCCAGGCCCACCATGACGAAGCTGCCAAAGATGGCGTTGGCCAGACCACCGCCCTCGCCCTGCGGCGGCGGCGTCATCTGCGTGAAGGTGGCCAGGCTGAGGCCACCGATGCCGAGGTAGATGGTCTCGAACAGGATCCAGATCAGCCAGAACACGCCGAAGGCCATGGCCCCCAGCGACAGCGTCAGCGCGACCACGTTGACGCGCTTGCGCTTGGCATGCATGGCCAGGCGGCTCGCATCCAGCTTGCTCATGAGCGGGCTCCCTCGTTCTTCTTCAGGCGCGCCAGCAGCAGCTTGGAAATCGACAGCACGATGAAGGTGATCAGGAACAGCACCAGGCCGAGGTACATCAGCGCGGCCTGGTGCATGCCCTCGCCGGCCTCGGCGAATTCGTTGGCCAGGGTGGACGTGATGCTGTTGGCCGCCTCGAAGACGGACAGCGAGTTGAGCTGGTTCATGTTGCCGATGACGAAGGTGACGGCCATGGTCTCGCCCAGCGCGCGGCCCAGGCCCAGCATGATGCCGCCGACGACGCCGGTCTTGGTGTACGGCAGCACGACGCGCGAGACGACCTCCCAGGTCGTCGCGCCCAGGCCGTAGGCGGACTCCTTCAGCATGGGCGGCGTGACCTCGAAGACGTCGCGCATCACCGAGGCGATGAAGGGGATGATCATGATGGCCAGGATGATGCCGGCCGACAGGATGCCTATGCCCACCGGCGGGCCCGACACCAGCGAACCCAGATACGGCACGCCGCCCAGCAGGGCCTGCAGCGGCTGCTGCACGAAGGTGGCGAGGATGGGGCCGAAGACGAGCAGACCCCACATGCCGTAGACGATGGAGGGCACGGCGGCCAGCAGCTCGATGGCGATGCCCAGCGGCCGCTTCAGCCAGCTGGGCGAGAGTTCGGTCAGGAAGATGGCGATGCCGAAACTGACCGGCACCGCGATGAGCAGCGCGATGAAGGAGCTGGCCAGCGTGCCGTAGATCATCACCAGGCCGCCGAACTTCTCCTGCACCGGATCCCATTCCGCGCTGGTCAGGAAGCCCAGGCCGAAGGCCTTGAGCGCCGGCGCCGCGCCGATGACGAGGGCGCCGATGATGCCGACCATCAGGGCCAGCGTCAGCCACGCGGCCCCCTGGGACAGTGCGGCGAACAGCGTATCGGCCCAGGGGGCGACACGGCGGCGGGGTGGCTGCGGCTTCATCGAATGCGGCTGAGGCTCGCTTCGATCAGCGCTATCGGCGGGAAGAATGGCGGCCAAGGAACCTCCGTAGGTCTGCTCGGGATGGAGATGCGCTGCGGATACGGCAAAGCCCGGCCGAAGCCGGGCTGCGCTTCAGCGCGCGGATATCACTTATAGGCGATGGACTTGCCAGCCGTGTCCTTGATGTGGTCGGCCCACTGCTTGCGCACCAGGTCCTTCACGCTGGCGGGCAGCGGCACGTAGTCCAGCTCGTCGGCGGCCTTGTCACCGTTGACATAGGCCCAGTCGAAGAACTTCAGCGCGGCGGCGGCTTGCGCTGCCTTGTCCTGCGACTTGTACATCAGGATGTAGGTCGGGTTGGTCAGCGGCCAGGCGGTCTTGCCGGGCTGGTCGGTCGTGATCTGGTAGAAGGTCTTGTTCCAGTCGGCGCCGGCCGCGGCGGCCTTGAAGGCCTCGTCGCTCGGGTTGACCCACTGGCCGTCACGGTTCTTCAACTGGACGTAGGTCATCTTGTTCTGCTTCACATAGGCGTACTCGACGTAGCCGATGGAGTTGGGCAGGCGCTGCACGAAGGCGGCGACGCCCTCGTTGCCCTTGCCGGCCGTGCCGGTCAGCCACTTGACCGTCGTGCCCTCGCCGACCTGGCTCTTCCAGGACTCGCTGACCTTGGACAGGTAGTTCGTGAAGATGAAGGTCGTGCCCGAGCCGTCGGCGCGTGCCACGGGGGCGATGGCCGCGTCAGGCAGTGCGACGCCGGGGTTCAGCGCGCTGATGGCCGCATCATTCCACTTCGTAATCTTGCCGAGATAGATGTCGGCCAGCACGGGGCCGGTCAGCTTCAGCTGGCCCGGGGCGATGCCCTTGACGTTGATGACGGGCACGACGCCACCGATGACGGTGGGGAACTGCACCAGGCCGTCCTTGGCCAGCTCTTCGTCCTTCAGAGGCATGTCGGAGGCACCGAAGTCCACCGTCTTGGCCTTGATCTGCTTGATGCCGGCGCCGGAACCCACCGACTGGTAGTTGATGCGGGCACCGCTGGCCTTGTTGTAGGCATCGGCCCACTTGGCGTAGATGGGCGCCGGGAACGTGGCGCCGGCACCGGTCACGTCCTGGGCAAGCGCCAGCTGGGCACCGAACAGACCGACGACGAGGGCGAACGACTTGCTGACCTGGACAAACTTCATCTGAGACACCTTCCGCATGGCGGTTTTGACGATGACCGGCATCCTAGGGATCGAATGTGACGATTCGGTGACCCCCAATTCATAAATCCAGGCATTGGAACGCTTCAACGCCCTGCCGGGAAGGCGC
>Ga0213878_10000047_pt1 | contig 82466 bp, 83 predicted proteins | sample VelepicoBEBS_R02_FD_161053 | JGI IMG/M metagenome (GOLD analysis project Ga0213878, IMG submission 161053) | Vellozia epidendroides bulk soil microbial communities from rupestrian grasslands, the National Park of Serra do Cipo, Brazil - BS_R02 | ecosystem: Environmental > Terrestrial > Soil >... | reverse complement strand
TAGGCCCTGCGCCGACCCCGATCACCCGAATCCGCCAGCACATCGCGGGCAACTGCATCCCATGGCTCGCCGGCCACTCGGCTAACGGCAATCAAATGCTTCTCAGGCTCTGAGCCGAAGCGCCGGAGCGCTTGCCGGTGCTACATGAACAGGTGCTCGCCCGCGTTCTCGCCGCCGAGGATCACGTAGTTCACCTTCTTCAGGTCCGCAAGCTGCGTGCCGCCGGCATAGGAGATGGAGCTCTGCAGGTCCTCCTGCATCTCGCGCAGCGTGTCGCCTAACCTGCCCTTGACCGGCTCCAGGATGCGCTTGCCCTCCACGTGCCGGTACTCGCCCTTGTTGAAGTCCGACGCCGAGCCGTAGTACTCCTTGTAGAGCTTGCCGTCGACCTCCACCGTGGTGCCGGGAGACTCTTCATGGCCGGCGAACAGCGAGCCGATCATGACCATGCTGGCGCCGAAGCGCACGCTCTTGGCGATGTCGCCATGGTGGCGAATGCCGCCGTCGGCCACGATGGGCTTGGTGGCCACGCGCGAGCACCATTTCAGCGCCGACAGCTGCCAGCCGCCGGTGCCGAAGCCGGTCTTGAGCCGCGTGATGCAGACCTTGCCCGGGCCCACGCCCACCTTGGTCGCGTCCGCGCCCCAGTTCTCCAGGTCGATGACGCCTTCGGGCGTGCCGACGTTGCCGGCGATGACGAAGGCCTCGGGCAGGCGCTGCTTGATGTGGGCGATCATGCGCTGCACGCTCTCGGCATGGCCATGGGCGATGTCGATGGTCAGATAGTCGGCGCCGACGCCCTCGGCGGCCAGCTGGTCGATGAGCTCGTAGTCGGCCGGCTTCACGCCCACGCTCAGCGACACGAGCAGGCCCTTGTCTCGCATGCCCTTGGCATAGGCGAGGCTGTCGAGGTCGAAGCGGTGCATCACGTAGAAGTAGCCCTCGCGGGCCAGCAACTCGGTGATGGGTTCGTCCACCACGGTCTTCATGTTGGCCGGCACCACTGGCAGCTTGAAGCGGTGCGGGCCGAACTGCACCGAGGTGTCGCAGTCGGAGCGGCTGTCCACGCGGCAGCGGCGCGGCAGCAGCAGGATGTTGTCGTAGTCGAAGATTTCCATGATTCAAGTTCGCAAGAGCGGCGTGCGTTGAGGCAGTGCACGACCTGGGCTGCGAGCGCTTGACTTGGCTCTGCCGGCTTCCTTCCGCTTTTCGAGCGGGCAAAAAAAACCGGACGCCAAAATTTGGGCCCGGTGATTGATTCTACGCGGCTGGCTCAATGCCCTAAAAAGCGGCGGTGAATCCGCCGCGTCGTCCACCAGACCCCAGCCAGCACGACGGGGATCGCCAGGCCTGCCGCCAGCTCCGGCGCCACTGGCAGCCAGCCCTCGGTCTTCAGCGCCTTGAAGCCGTACAGCAGCAGGCTGACGACGTAATAGGTGATGGCCGCCATCGACAGGCCTTCCACGGTGGCCTGCATGCGCAGCTGCGTCTGCTGGCCGTGGCCGAGCTGCGCCAGCAATTGCTGGTTCTGCGCCTCGGTCGCGATGTCGACGCGGGTGCGCAGCAGCGCGCTGGCACGCTCGATGCGCTGTGACAGGCCGGCCAGCCGCTGGGCCGTCGCGTTGACGGTGGCGATGGCCGGCGACAGGCGGCGCTGCATGAACTCGCCCAGCGTCTGCGTGCCGGCCACCTTGCCCTCGTGCAGCTCGTCGAGGCGGGCCTCGACGATGGCGTGGTAGGCCTGGGTCGCCGCGAAGCGGTACTGGTGCTCGGCCGTCGCATGCTCGACACGCGCGGCCGTGGAGATCAGGTCGTCCAGCAGTTCCGCCTCGGAGGCGCCGCGCTGCTCCAGCCGCGCGGTGACGCCGGCAAGCGTCGCCTCGGCCTCGGCCAGCGTGGCGCCCAGCGACTTGGCCGCCGGCAGGCCGCGCAGCGCCATCAGGCGGTAGGCCTCCAGCTCCAGCAGGCGCTGGCAGATGCGGCCGGCGCGGGTCTCGGGCGTGCCCGGCTCGGCCAGCACGACGATGTGCTCGAAGCCGGTGGCGCGCAGGCAGAAGTCGGTCACGACCAGCGAATGGCCGCCCATGGTCGACGCGACGACCGCATGCGCTCCGAACCAGTTGCGAGCCTCGGCCAGGGCGCTGGGCGCGAACGTCAGCGGCCGTTCGATCATGACGAGCTTGATGGCCGCGAAGGTGCGCCCGGGAATGCGGCCCAGCCAGTCCGGCGCCGCGCGCAGGGGCAGACCGTCCAGCGTCTGCGCGCTGGCCTCTGCGTCGGCCGGCAGCGGCTGCACCACGGAGTAGCGTGTGAACTCTGCGTGCCGCTCCCATTTCAGGAGGAACTCGCCGCAGCGCAGGCGCAGGAAGTTCGCGTTCAAGGCCTCCGGCGCGAGCTCATGCTGGCCCGGCAGCTGCCGCAGGTGGGCATGCTCGTCAGCGCGCGAGACGCCGTCGTTCAGAACCGCGATGTGGACGATGACGGCCGGCAGGCGGATGCGCGCCGGCGGCCGCGCGTGCACCTCGTTGTGCAGGGCCAGGCGCAGGGCGTCGTCGGGCGGGAGCGGGCTGTCTTCGTGCATAAGGGCTCCAGACTAGTGCTGAGTGAAGGCCGCAGCATGGCCCGATAAGATTTCAGCCTTCGTAGCTCAGCAGCGGCGGATTACTTTATGCAAGCTTCATTCCCGGCCGTGGTCATCAGCGGCACCGGCCTGTACCGGCCGCCGCACGTCATCACCAACGCCGAGCTGGTCGAGGCCTTCAACGCCTATGCCGATCGGCAGAACGCGCTGCATGCCGACGCCATCGCGGCCGGCGAGCGTGCCGCGCTGACGCATTCCAGCGTCGAGTTCATCGAGAAGGCCTCGGGCATCAGGCAGCGCTACGTCATCGAGAAGGAGGGCGTGCTGGACCCCGCCCGCATGTACCCGCGCTTCACGCCGCGTGGCGACGACGAGCTGTCGCTGATGGCCGAGATCGCCGTCGACGCCGCCCGCAAGGCGCTCGAACTGGCCGGCAAGAGCGGCGCCGACGTCGACGCCGTGCTCTGTTCCAGCGCCAACATGCAGCGGGCCTACCCGGCCATGGCCGTCGAGATCCAGCAGGCGCTGGGCGCCGGCGGCTACGGCTTCGACATGAACGTGGCCTGCTCGTCGGCCACCTTCGCGCTGGAGCAGGCCTTCAACGCGGTCCGCTCCGGCGCCTCCAAGTGCGTGCTGGTCGTCAATCCGGAGATCACGTCAGCCCACCTGGAGTGGCGCGACCGCGACTGCCACTTCATCTTCGGCGACGTCTGTACGGCCCTCGTCGTCGAGCGAGCCGACACGGCCACGGGGCCCGACCAGTGGGAGATCCTGGGCACCCAGCTTGCGACGCAGTTCAGCAGCAACATCCGCAACAACTTCGGCTTCATGAACCGCGCCGAGGACCGTGACCCGAATGCCCGTGACCTGACCTTCTACCAGGAGGGCCGCAAGGTCTTCAAGGAAGTGGTGCCCATGGCTGCCGCCCACATCGAGGCGCACTTGGCCAAGCTGGGCCTGGAGCCCACGCAGGCGAGCCGCTACTGGCTGCACCAGGCCAACCAGGGCATGAACCAGCTCGTCATCAAGAAGCTGGTCGGTGCCGACGCGGGCAGCGACGTCGCGCCGCTGATCCTGGACGAGTACGCCAACACGGCGTCGGCCGGCTCCATCATCGCCTTTCACGAGCACCACGCGGACCTGAAGGCAGGCGAGACGGGCGTCATCTGCTCGTTCGGCGCCGGCTACTCCATCGGCAGCATCGTCGTCAGGAAACGCTGAAACCTCAGTCGGCCACCCGGAAGGCGACACTGGCGCGCAGCCCCGGCGCGTCCACGGGGCCACCGCCGTCCTCGAGTCGAAACTCGGCCTGCATCAGGTCGGCATAGCGCTGCACGATGGCCAGGCCCAGGCCGGCGCCCAGGCGCTGGGCGTGGCCGTCCAGGCCCTGGCGCCAGCGGTTCGTCAGCAGCTCGCGCTGGGCCGCGTCTATGCCTGGCCCCTGGTCGCAGATGGTCAGCACTTGGTGCCCGTCGCGGTGCGCCAGCTCGATCCAGACGCGCCCGCCGCCCGCCCGGTGGCCGTAACGCAGCGCGTTGTCCAGTAGATTGACCAGCAGGCCGTCCACCAGCCCCGCATCCGCCCTGACCCAGGCGGGCTCGTCCAGCCCGCTGGCCTCCAGCTCGACACCGGCGCGGTCGGCCGCGGGCAGGCGGCGCAGCAGCTGGTCGCGCGCTGCGGCGGCCAGGTCCAGCCGCCGCAACTGGATGGCGGCGCCCGCCTCCTGGGCCAGCGCGATGGCCAGCAACTGATCCACCATGCGGCTGGCCCGCTGCTGGCTCAGCAGCACGGCGTGAAGCTGGTCGCGCCACTGCGCCGGGTCGCGCTGCGACAGGCCGTACTCGGCCAGCGCGCGTATGCCAGCCAGCGGCGTGCGCAGTTCATGGGCCACGTCGCCGGCGAACTCGCGCTGCGCCGCCACGCCCTGGGCCACGCGGCCCAGCAGTGCGTCGATGGCACCGGCCAGGCCGTGCACGTCGCGCGATGCGGCGCCCTCCAGCAGCGCACGCGGCAGCGGCGACAGGTCGGCCGCGTCGCGCGTCTCGACGAGTTCCTGCAGCCTGGACAGCGGCTGCAGATCGCGCGTGACGGCGCGGCGCAGCCACAGCATCAGGCCCAGCAGCAGCAGCACCTGCGGCACCACGGAGTAGGCGACCAGCCGGCGCAGCAGCGCGCGGCGGCTGGAAGTCGTCAACGCGACGACGATCTGCGCCGGCGGCGTGTCGCGGCTCAGCACGACGGCGCGCAATTCCTGGCCCTGGTAGCGCAGGTCCGTGTAGTGCGAGTCGCCGCCGTCGTCGGCCGGCTGCGCGCGCAGGCCGGCGTGGCCCGCGATGAGGCGCCCGTCGTGGCTGACGATGGAGAAGTAGACCTGCTCGCTCTGGTCGTAGAGCACGGTACGGATGTCGTTCTCGCTCATGTCCAGCACCCAGCGGCCGTCGCGCTGCGCGAGGTGGGCAGACAGCAGGTAGGCGTCGTCCAGCATCGAGCGGTCAAAGGCGCGCTGCGTGAAGTAGGACGCGATGCCCAGCGCCAGCGCCGAGCCCAGGCCCCAGGTCAGCAGCAGCGGCAGCGTGACGTGGCGGACGAGCCGGCTGCGCAGCGAGGCGCGCGCCGTGCTCACACGGCGGCCTCGATGAGGTAGCCCAGGCCGCGCAGCGTGCGGATCTCGGCCCCGCTGCCCTGCAGCTTCTTGCGCAGCCGGGAGATGAAGGCTTCCAGCGCATTGGCGGCCAGCAAGTCGTCGAAGCCCGAGAGCTTGTCCGACAGCGCCGCCTTGCTGACGACGCGGCCGGGCGGAGTCAGCAACTCGCACAGCACGGCGAACTCGCGCGCCGGCAGCGCGAGCGGCTCGCCGCCGACATACAGGCGCTGCGTGCGGCGGTCCAGGCTCAGGTCACCGACGCTGACGCGGTCGTCCAGGTCCAGCCGGCGGCGCACCAGCGCGCGCAGCCGCGCCTCGACCTCGGCGAGGTCGAAGGGCTTGCCGAGGTAGTCGTCGGCGCCGGCATCCAGGCCGGCGATGCGCTCCTCGGTGCGGTTGCGCGCCGTCAGCACCAGCACCGGCGTGCGGTCGCCACGGCCGCGGGCGTCGCGCAGCACCTGCAGCCCGTTGCCGTCGGGCAGGGACAGGTCCAGCAGCACGGCGTCGAATGCCTGCATGCGCCACAGCCAGCGCGCCTGCTCGACCGTGTCCGCCAGGTCCACGTGGTGGCCCTGGTCCGTCAGGCTGCGGCTGACGACGCGGCTGAGCGTGCCGTCATCCTCGACAAGCAGGATGCGCATGGGGTGACGGTAGCAAGCCTGGCTGTCCGCTGGGTGTCGGCGAGGTCAGCCTCCGGTCAGGCGCTTTGCGGCACCGGCGCGCGCCAGGCGGCTTGCCGGCCCTGGCGCCGGTGGCTGCGGTGGGCGTGGGTTATGGTGCGGGCATGAGCGACATGAGCTTTTTCTGGCACGACTACGAGACCTTCGGCCGCGTGCCGCGCCGTGACCGGCCCGCGCAGTTCGCCGGCCTGCGCACCGACGCCGAGTTGAACGAGATTGGCGAGCCGCTGATGCTGTACTGCCAGCCCTCGCCCGACTACCTGCCCGACCCCGAGGCCTGCCTGCTGACCGGCATCCTGCCCCAGCATTGCCAGCAGCGGGGCGTGCCCGAGCACGAGTTCGCTGCCGCCATCGAGACCGTGCTGGCCCTGCCGGGAACCGTCGGCGTGGGCTACAACTCCATCCGCTTCGACGACGAGGTCACGCGCCACCTGTTCTGGCGCAACCTCATCGATCCCTATGGCCGCGAATGGCAGAACGGCTGCGGCCGCTGGGACCTGCTGGACGTCGTGCGCTGTGCCTACGCGCTGCGGCCCGACGGTCTGGCCTGGCCCAGGCATGAGGACGGCCGCGCCAGCTTCAAGCTGGAACACCTGACCGTCGCCAACGGTGTCAGCCACGAGGCTGCGCACGACGCGCTGTCAGACGTGCGCGCCACCGTTGCACTGGCGCGCAAGCTGCGTCAGGCCCAGCCCAAGCTGTGGGACTTCTGTCTCAGGCTGCGCACCAAGCAGGCGGTGTGGGACGAGATCGGCGTCGGCAAGCCTTTTCTGCATGTGTCCGGCATGTACGGCCCGGAGCGCGGCTGCATCGCGATGGTCTGGCCGCTGGCACCGCACCCGACGAACAAGAACGAGCTGATCGTGTGGGACTGTTCGGTGTCGCCCGACGAGCTGCTGACGCTGAACGCCGAGGCCATACGCCGGCGCATGTTCACCAAGCAGGACGAACTGCCCGAAGGCGTGACGCGGCTGCCCATCAAGACCATCCACGTCAACAAAAGCCCCATCGTCATCGGCAACCTGAAGACGCTCAGCCCGGCCATGGCCCAGCGCTGGGGCCTCGACGTCGAGGCCCAGCTCGCCAACGCGCGGCTGCTGGCCGAGCGGGGGCGGCAGCTGGACGGCCTGTGGGGCGATGTCTTCCAGCGCGAGCCTTTCCCGCCGGCCGACGTGGACGAGGATCTCTACGGCGGTTTCATCGGCAACGAGGACCGCCGCGCGCTGAACCGCGTGCGCGCGACACCGCCGGAGCAACTCGCCGAGCGGGCGGCGCAGGGCAAGCTGGCTTTCCAGGACGGCCGGCTGGACGAGCTGGTGTTCCGCTGGCGCGCGCGCAACTTCCCGCAGGCGCTGTCGGCCGAGGAGACCGAGCGCTGGCAGGCCCATTGCGGCGCGCGGCTGCACGAAGGCGAGGGCGGCGCGCAAACGCTGGCCGCCTTCATGGAGCGCATCGACCAGTTGGGCGAGACGGCCGACGAGCGCGGCGAGGAGATCCTGTCGGCGCTGTACGACTACGCCGAGCAGATCGCACCCTAGGTTCAGCGCCTCATGTATTTGTCGCGCAGCGCCGTCTGCCGGTCGCTCAGCTCGACCTCGCGGCCCTGGATGAAGACGCGCTCAATGCGCGTCGCCGGCTCCAGCGGGTCGCCGTCCGAGACGAACAGGTTGGCGAGCTTGCCGACCTCGATGGAGCCGAGCCGGTCGGCGATGCCGAGGATCTGCGCCGGGTACAGCGTGACGGCCTTCAGCGCGTCGTCGTCGGACAGACCGAAGGCGCGCGCATGCGCGGCCTCGAAGGGCAGGTTGCGCGCATTCGTCGAATCCCGCCCGCCTTCGGCGATGCAGTAGCGCACGCCGGCCGCGGCCAGTCTGGCCGGCAGCGCGAAGAGGGCGTCGGGCGGGTCGTCGCGGCGCATCGGCAGGCGCAGCAAGCCGTTGATGATGACCGGCACGTCGCGCTCGCGCAGCGTGTCGGCCACGCGCCAGGCATCGGCGCCGCCGCTGATGATGAGCTTCAGGCCATGGCGGGCGGCGAAGTCCAGCGCGAAGCGGATCTGCGCGAGGTCGTCGGCATGCATGACGACCGGCCGGGCCGGCGCGGCGCCGGGCGCTGCGGGCAGGACCGGGCGCATTGCCTCCCAGCGCGTGTCGATGGGGGTGGCCGGGTCGGCGGCGCGGGCCAGCGCATAGGCCTTGGCCGACTCGAAGGCGTCGTCAAGCAGCTTGAGCCGGGCCTCGGTGGAGCGGCGGATCTCGGCCAGGCGCGCCTCGGGCTGCCCCGGGAAGAGTGCGCCGTTGAGCCGCAGCCGCGGCACGCTGATGTGCAGCCCCACCTCGGGCACCAGGGCCATGTCCTGCCAGTTCCAGCCTTCCAGCTGCAGCAGCGCCGAGGTGCCGGAGATCAGCCCCATGCGGCCGGGCTCGGGCACGGACAGGGCCGCCAGCACGCCACCGCCCCGCGTGACGGGCAGCAGCTCGCTGTCGGCATTGAAGGCGACGAGCGCGCGGGCATTGGGGTTGAGCGCGCCGGCCTCGGCGCTGTCCGTGGAAGCGTTGACCGAGCGGATCTCCGCCAGGCCCAGGTTGGTGTCGGCCGCGATCATGCCGGGGTAGACATGAAGGCCACCGAGGTCGATGGTCCGGGCGCCGGCCGGCGCGGCCAGCTCGGCCCCGCCGATCGCCAGGATCTTGCCGGCGTCGATGAGCAGGCTGCCATGGGCGATGGCCGGGCCGCTGACGGGGTGCAGCGTCGCGTTGCGCAGCAGCAGCGGTTCGCGTTGTGGCGGGGGCGGCGTGTTGGGCGTGGCTTGGGCGGCGAGGGCGGCGGCCAGCAGGGCGGTGATGAGTGCGAGCTTCATGTCAGAACATGTCCTGAGTGCATTCGTGCCAGGCGTCGCCGCCGAAGTAGCTCTGGCGGTCCCGGTTCATCTGGTGCAGCCAGCGCTGCAGCTCGAGCTGGTCCAGCGCTGCGGCGAGCGGCGTCGGCGGGCGGCCTTCCGGCGGTGCGGCGGCCTTGGCGCGCTCGGGCAGTGCCAGGGCCACGAGGCGGGCGCGCTCCGTGCGGTCACGCTCGCGCAGCCGCGCGTCCTCGCCCAGGTCGAAGTAGCGCCGGCCGTCGATCCAGGTCTGCTCGGCCTTGGCGGTGCTGGACAGGGGATGGGCGCTCCATATGACGAAGTCGGCGTCCTTGCCCACCTCCAGTGAGCCGACGCGCTGGTCGATGCGCAGTTGCCGGGCCGGGTTGAGGGTCACGAGCTTCAGCGCCTCCACCTCGCTCATGCCCCAGGCCTTGCCGCCATAGCGCAGTGCCTTGGCGGCTTCGGTGTTGAGGCGGCGCGCCAGTTCGTCGCTGTCCGAGTTGAAGCTGGTCAGCACGCCGGCCTTCTGCGTCATCGCGCCGTTGTAGGGGATGGCGTCTTGCACCTCGACCTTGTAGCCCCACCAGTCCGAGAAGCCCGAGGCGCCCGCGCCCAGCGCGGCGATCTCGGGAGCGACCTTGTAGGCCTCCAGCACGTGCTGGAAGGTGGCGACCTCCAGGCCGAACTCCCTGGCCAGCGCGGCGAACATCAGGATCTCGTCGGCGCGGTAGCTGTGGATGTGGATGACGCGCTGTTTCTCCAGCAGCTCGACCAGGGTCTCCATCTGCAGGTCGCGGCGGGTGTTCGGGTCCGCCTTGCGCTGCTCGCGGTAGCGCTGCGCGGCCAGGAAGGCGTCGCGCATGACCTGTTCGACGCCCATGCGCGTGGCCGGGTAGCGCGGGTCGCCGTCGACGGCGGGGAAGTTGGCGCGCTTGACGTTCTCGCCCAGCGCGAACTTGATGCCGGGCCGGGCGCCCGCGAACTTCAGCGCCTCGGCGTCCTGGCCCCAGCGCAGCTTGATGACCTGGTTCTGGCCGCCGATGGCATTGGCCGAGCCGTGCAGCAGGTTGGCGCTGGTCACGCCGCCAGCGAGCTGGCGGTAGAGGCTGATGTCGGTCGGGTCGATGACGTCGGCCACGCGGACCTCGGCGGTGACCGAATGCGCGAACTCGTTGATGCCGCGGTGGATGGCGGTGTGCGAGTGGGCGTCGATGAGGCCGGGCGTCAGGTGCTTGCCGGCCGCGTCGATGACGACGGCGCCAGCCGGTGCCGTGAGGCCTTTGCCGATGGCGGCGATGCGGCCGTCGCGCACCAGAAGGTCGGTGGCTTCAAGCCTGCCGGCGGCGGCGCTGGTCCAGAGTGAAGCGTTGCGCACCAGGACGGCGGCTGGGCGGTCGGGCGGCGAGACCCGGCCGAACACGCCGGCGGGGAAGGTGGCCGGCGAGGGCGCCGCGGCGGGCGCGGGCTGGGGGGCGGGCGGATCGAAGGGTGCGACGCGCTTCGCCGTCCAGGCCTGCGTGCGGCCGTCGGCCAGCGTCAGCGCACCGCTCAGCACCTGGCCGCGGCCTTCCAGGCGCAGGCTGGCGCCGCCGTCGCAGGGCCAGCGCAGCAGCAGTTCGCGGCCGCGCTGCTGCAGTTCGCAGGCCTTGCCATCGACCCGCAGCGTCGGCTTGGCGCGCGTGCCGTCGAACTGCCAGCTCTGCTCGGCGCCACCGGCGGGAGTCACCGCCCAGCGGCCGCGCACGTCGAAGCGCTCCCAGGCCTCGGTCGGCAGCGGCTGGCCGTCGACGAAGGCGATCTCGATTTCGGCCTGCTCGCTGGTGAACAGGTCGGCACTGGCGACGACGACGTGGGCCAGTTGGCCCGGCGCCAGGCGGCCCAGGCGCGGCTGGCCAAGCAGCCGGGCCGGCGTCGTCGTCAGCGCCGCCAGCGCCGCCTCGGGCGGCAGGCCGCGCTGCACGGCCTGCCGCAGCCGTGGCCAGAACTCCTTCCTCAGGTCCTTGAGCCCCTGCGTCGAGATGGCGAACTCGACGCCCGCCGCCTGCAGCGCCGCTGCGTTGCCGGGCGCACGTTCCCAGTGCTGCAGCAGCTGCAGCGGCACGTCCAGCGCGCTCTCGGGCTGCTCGACCTCCGGCGCGGCCGGGTAGGCCAGCGGCAGGATGACGGGCAGGCCCAATGCCTTCAGCTGTGTCGCCTTGCGGTATTCGTGGCCGGTTCCCTGGGCGATGACCTTGAGGCCGAACTCGTCGCGCAGGCTGGCGATGCGGGCCAGGTCTTCCTCGTCCAGTGCCTCGTGGATGACCGGCTGCCTGCCGCCCAGCGCCGGTGCGAGCGCGGCCAGGCCGGCATTGAACTCGCGCCGCTCGCCCGCTGGCGCCGGCCCGGCAGCCCAGCGCGCATTCAGCAGCGTCTGGCGCTCCAGCGCGATGCTGCCCATCAGCGAGGTCGGGTAGCCCAACGCGGTCGGGCGGGCGCCGGCTTCGAAATCGAAGCTGTTGTACTCGTGGGCCAGGTGCTGGGCCACGTCGGCCGCGAGCACGAGGCCGCGCGCATCGGCGTGGTCGCGCAGGCTGATCAGCGCACTCTGGCCGCGGAACACCGCGCCGGCCGGCGGCAGCGACAGCGCCGTCGTGAAGCCTTGCTCGCGCGCGGCGCGCAGATCGTCGGGCCTGAGGTCCAGCGCCGCGGCCTGGCGGTACTCGCTGCGCACCCAGCGCCGGCCCGGCGTCAGGCCCTGGCCGCGCGGTGGCTCGACGCGACCCTGGCCGAGGCTGCTGGCCGCGTCGATGAAGCCGGCGTAGACGGTGCGGCCCGCGAGCTGCCAGACCTTGGCGCCGGCCGGCGGTTTCACGCCGGCGCCTACGGCGACGATGACGCCGTCCTTCATGACCAGCGTGCCGTTCTCGACGACCTGGCCCGGTGCGAGCACCAGCCGTGCGCCGGTCAGCGCGTGCCAGCGCGGCGTCGCGTCGCGCAGGCCCTGAGGGATTTCGCTAGGCTGCTGGGCTTGGGCGAAACCGGCCAGCAGGGCGAAAAGACAAGCGGGGAGCGAGCGCATCGTGGCGTCTTGTCGTGGCGCCGCGTTGCGGCAAGGAGCCGGACTCTAACCCCGTGATGTGCGTCATGGTCGAAAGTCAGCAGTCCTGCGATAGTCGGGCTCTGGAGCCAGAGCTTGACCCGGAGATACCCATGAGCAGCGCCCCCCACGTCCGCAGCGAGGACATCACCGCCGCCCGCCTGCGGGCCCTGCTGGTGCGCGCGCCGACGGCCGTCGCCTTTGTCAACGGCCAGCGTTTCGAGATCGTCAGCGAGGAGTTCAACCACCTCTTCGGATTTGGCGACGACAGCGACCTGACCGGCCAGGACACACGCGTGGTCCACACGACCGACCTGGCCCATACCGCCCTGCACGAGCGTGCCGCCGCGGCCTTCGCGGTCGGCCGGCCGCTGGACGAGGAGATCGAGTACGTGAAGCGCGACGGTCACCGCTTCTGGGGCCGGCTGCAGGCCACGCCCGTGCATTGGGAGGCCCCGGCCGGGGAGGTGCTGTGGGTCGTGGCGGACGTGACGGCCGCCCGCGCCCAGCGCCTGCAGCCGACCTGGACGGCCAAGCATGACACGGTCACGGAGCTGACCAACCGGCGCGAGTTCGAGCGCCGCCTGGCCGAGCATGTCGGCAGCCGCCGCGGCGAGCCGGTATCGATGCTGTGGCTGGACGTCGACCGGTTCGGCGAGGTCATCAAGAGCATGGGTGCCGAGGTGGGCGACCATTTCCTTTACGGCCTGGGCCAGATGCTGATCGGCAAGGTGCGCGCCTCCGACCTTGTCGCGCGGCTGGAGGACGACCATTTCGCCATCCTGTTGCCCGACTGCGACCAGCACTACGCGCAGATCATTGCCGAGAAGGTGCGCGCCGCCGTTGCCGCCTACCGGCTGCGCTGGGGCCTGCACCGCACTCGGGTCAAGGCGTCACTGGGCGTCGTGCAGATCCAGCCGACGCTGGCGACCGTGGACGCCGTGCTGGGCGCCGGCGCGCTGGCCTGCACCGAGGCCAAGGCGGCGGGCGGCGACAGCGTGCGGGTCTTCGTGTCCGCCGGCGGCTACGAGGAGCTGGCGGGCTGATTTCACGCTTTGCGGCGGCGCGGTCCGCGGAAATGAGGGGTTTTTTGCCAAATGTTCTAAAGTTCGCTGCGGCGTGGTCGATGTAGCAGTCGAAGCGCCTCAAGCGGAACACCCATGACCGTCGCCTTCTCCACCGCCCTGTCCGGCATTTCGTCCGCGAACGAGCGCCTGCGCGCGTCGGCGGCCAACATCGCGAACCTGGCGACCAGCAATCAGGCCCGCCTCAGCCCCGAGCCGACGAACGTCGACCAGGTGCCCGAGCGCGAGATCAACCCGGCCAACGAGGTTGTCGAGCAGCAGTCGGCGGCCTACGCCTTCGTCGCGAACCTGAAGGTGCTGCAGACGCAGATCAACACCACCGGCGCGCTGCTGGACATCAAGGCCTGAGCCGGATCCATCCCCTGTGCGAGCGGCCCTGAGGAAACTCGGGCCGCTTTTTTGCGCAGAGCCGGTCATCAGGCGGTCGCCTTCTGCTGCGCAAGGCAACTACACGTCGCCGGTCGCAATCAGCAAGGGCAGGCAGCCAGTTCTCGCGCCGCAATAGACGGTGCTGCGGAACCGCATGCGGAGGGGGCAAGCGACCGTGTCAAGCCTTCTCTGGAGCGTTTGACGCTGGCCTTGGCGCCAGACACCGGCTGGTTGCGCCAACAGCGCAGGGGTGTCCGGGGAGAACCAATCCCGCCGTCACGCGCCGTGGTTCGCCTTCAGCATGTTGCAGAACAGTGCGCCCTGCGCGATGGCATCGTCGAGCGCCACGTGGGTATGGGGCAGCTTGTCAAACCAGCTGCCGGGCATGTTTCGCTTGGTGCTGTCGCGATAGCCCGTCTTCAGGACCGCCATGGCGTAGGTCTTCATGTCGAGCGCCGAGTGGCTGAACGGGCTCTCCCCCACGAACCGCATCAGGTAACCGCGCCGCTCTCGTCGACAGTAACCGTTTCGCCCACCGCCAAGGTGTCGACACGCAACACCGATCGGGGCCAGACCACATGCTTTCCTCGGCCAACGGATTGGATGATTTCAGTGTCCGACATGGCGACGACGGGTCCGATGCATTGGCCTTTTCCGGGGGCAGCGTCCCACACCGTGGCGAGCGCGTCGCTTCGCAGCGCGCCTCGCCAATCGGAGCCTTTGGGATTCTTCTCCGCAGCTTGGTCGAGCTTGAAGTCAGCCCGAAAGTGCGGACGATTGGCCTGGATCTGGGTACGCACCTCGGCTGCACTCCGAATCAAGCCTTGCTGCTCAAGGCCATCCAACCAGGCCGAAGTCGACAGCAGATGGACGTTGCCGGGCACAGCATAGGCATTCGTCGCAAACCAATCGTCTTCGACAAGAACGAGGGTCGGATCACCCGGGTTGACGGTGCGCAGCGACATCACGAAATTGGTGATCGATAGCTCGCCAATGTCCTTTGACAGGGCTGCCGGCAGTCCGGCCTGTTCTAGGCGTCTCAAGTCCGCGAGGGCAAGCGAGCCAATCGTCGTTGGGAGCACCTCAATCCGATGCGCTTGCTCATGGAGAAACTGACGGATTGCATTCGCGTCCGGCAGGTCGGCCGCGCGGTGGGTCGCCTCGTACTCGACCACATCAGTCAGCACGATCCGAACATCGGCCTTGAAGGCCAGCAGCAGCTCGAGCGCTTGACCATGGGCCAGCGAGATCAGCGGTCCCGTGTCCGGCAGGACGATCCTGATGCGGGAGCTCATTACGTGCCTGGCTCGGTCGCCTTCAACACTGCCACCATCTGGGCTGCCATCTTCTGGCGAGTACTCAGCGGCACAAGGGGATGTGGGAGGTGAGCGGCGTTGAGCATCGAAAGCAGCGCGCCGTAGTCATCCAGCCCCAGAGCCTGCATCGCCATCGCGCGGGGGATGCGACCGAGCGAGTAGTCAATCAGCGCCTGCATAACCCCCGACGCCCCACTCGCGGACAAGTCCGCTTCAACAGCCACTTGATGCTCGAGCGCTGATCGAACCAGGGCGGTCACCGACGTGCCGTGGCGGGCAGCCACGGACTTCGCAGCACCCACGAGTTCGTCGTCAAGGGAGAAGGTGACGTTCATGCCCCATGGTAGCGGGCTCACGCATTCTCGTGTGCAAGTTTCGGTGCGTGCCGCAGGGAGCCTATCCACCCGGAAAAGTTCAGGCTTGAATGAACAAAGTTCAGAGATGAATGGTTTTCGACATCGTTTCCCGGCGACGCCTATTTCTGGTGCGAAACCGGGGTTGGTCACCCAAGATGGTGCATGGGGTCATGTGTTTTTAACATGGCGGGCTGTTGTGGCGGCGTCCAGCCACTCCTGTCCCGAGAGCTGCTTTCCATGAAATACGCGTCCCTAGGTCAATTCCTCGAGCATGTCGCCCAGCGCAATCCCGGCCAGCCCGAGTACATGCAGGCGGTGACCGAGGTCATGGAAAGCCTGTGGCCCTTCATCGAGGCGCATCCGCGCTATGCGGAGCAGGGCCTGCTGGACCGCCTGGTGGAGCCGGAGCGCATAGTGATGTTCCGAGTTTCCTGGTTCGATGACCATGGCAACGTGCACGTCAATCGCGGCTACCGCATCCAGCACAGCATGGCCATCGGCCCCTACAAGGGTGGTCTGCGCTTCCATCCGTCGGTGAATCTGTCGGTGCTGAAGTTCCTGGCCTTCGAGCAGACCTTCAAGAACGCACTGACCACGCTGCCCATGGGCGGCGGCAAGGGCGGCTCGGACTTCGACCCCAAGGGCAAGAGCCCGACCGAGGTCATGCGCTTCTGCCAGGCCTTCGCGACCGAGCTGTTCCGGCATGTCGGCCCCGACACGGACGTGCCGGCCGGCGACATCGGCGTGGGCGGCCGCGAGGTGGGCTTCATGGCCGGCATGGTCAAGAAGCTGACCAACAGCGCCGCCAGCGTGTTCACCGGCAAGGGCCTGAGCTTCGGCGGCTCGCTCATCCGTCCCGAGGCGACGGGCTACGGCACGGTGTACTTTGCGCAGGAGATGCTCAAGACCCGCGGCCGTTCGTTCGAGGGGCTGCGCGTATCGGTGTCCGGCTCGGGCAACGTGGCGCAGTACGCAGTCGAGAAGGCGATGCAGCTGGGCGCCAAGGTGGTCACCGTGTCCGACTCCAGCGGCACGGTCATCGACGAGGCCGGCTTCACGCCGGAGAAGCTGGCCATCCTGATGGACGTGAAGAACCACCACTACGGCCGCGTGGGCGACTACGCGCGTCGCGCCGATGCGCATTTCGAGGCCGGTATGCGCCCCTGGCATGTGCCGGTGGACGTGGCGCTGCCCTGCGCCACGCAGAACGAGCTGGACGCCCAGGATGCGGCAACGCTGATCAGGAACGGCGTGCTGTGCGTGGCCGAGGGCGCCAACATGCCCTCGACCATCGAGGCCGCCAAGGCCTTCGAGGCGGCGGGCGTGCTCTACGCGCCCGGCAAGGCCAGCAATGCCGGCGGCGTGGCCACATCAGGCCTGGAGATGAGCCAGAACGCGATGCGGCTGTCGTGGACGCGCGAAGAGGTGGACGCGCGGCTGCTGCTGATCATGCAGGGCATCCACGCCGCCTGCCTGAAGCACGGCGCCCGTGCCGATGGCAGCGTCAGCTACATCGACGGCGCCAACGTGGCCGGCTTCGTGAAGGTGGCCGACGCCATGCTGGCCCAGGGCGTGGTGTGAGCGAAGCGCCCCCGGGGCGCTCCGTGTGACCAGCAAGCAGGGGCCGTGAGGCCCCTGAATGTTTTCAGGCGTCGGCGCGTGGCAGTTCCACGCGGCCCGGCGTGCGTACCCAGCCGGGCGGCAGGTCCGCCAGCACGGCGGCGGGGTCCAGCGAGCGTATGGGCACGTTCAGGTCTGCCGGGATGCGCTGGCGCGCAAGCAGCGCCATGTAGCGCAGCGCGGACACGCGCAGGAAGGACGCGAAGTTGCCCACCGCGCCGCGCGCCTGCACCAGCTCGTCGTACAGCTTCTCGATCAGCTGCGTGACGCTCATGCCGTCGCGCGCGGCGATCTCGTCCAGCACCTCCCAGTGCAGGTTCTCCAGCCGGATGCTGGTGACCACGCCATGCAGGCGCACCGAGCGCGTGCGCGACTCGTAGGACTCTGGGCTGGCGCTGATGAAGACCTGGCACATGGGACACCTCCTGGCGGCATTGTCCTCGTGGCTCAGTGGCTGATGCGCGTGCCCAGCACGGCCAGGAACTGCGCGATCCAGGCTGGGTGGGCCGGCCAGGCGGGCGCCGTGACCAACTGGCCGTCGGTGACGGCCTGGTCCACCGGGATGCTGGCGTAGCTGGCGCCGGCCAGTTCCACCTCGGCCGCGCAGGCCGGGTAGGCCGAGACCTTCTTGCCGCGGATGACGCCTGCTGCCGCCAGCAACTGGGCGCCATGGCAGATGGCCGCGATGGGCTTGCCGGCCTGCGCGAAATGCTGCACCAGCGGCAGCACGCCGGGCACCGTACGCAGGTATTCGGGCGCGCGGCCGCCGGGGATCACCAGGCCGTCGTAGTCGGCGGCCCGCACGGCATCGAAGCTGGCGTTGAGCACGAAGCGATGGCCGGGCTTCTCGGAGTAGGTCTGGGCGCCCTCGAAGTCGTGGATGGCGGTGAAGACGAAGTCGCCCGCCTTCTTGCCCGGGCAGACGGCATCGACTCGATGACCCACGGCCAGCAGCGCCTGGAAGGGCACCATGATCTCGTAGTCCTCCACGTAGTCGCCGGCCAGCAGCAGCAGTTTCTTGCCCATCGATGTCTCCTTGAATGGTGGAGCAGCGATTCTGGGAAACGCGCGCGGCGGGCGGGTAACAGCCGGTTGTTGCGCCGCTGTGCGGCTCATCCGGCTCAGTGGGCATCACCAAAGTTAGACCCTTCTGTCACCCTGCGGGCGAATCGACGAGGGCCAGGCAGCAGGACTCGGATGCAGCAAGCAGGCTGGTTGCCGATCTGGCCGAGCTGGTGCAGGCGATCTTCACCGCGCTTCCGCCGTCCAGGCCATGGCAGCGCCGGCTCTTGCAACAGCTCGCAGAGGCCGACCGGCTGGTTCAGGTGCTGAGGCTCATCGTGGCGATGGGTCGGGCGCAAGCGGAGGTTGCCGAGGCTGCGGGACAGCTCGCGGCAGTGCTTCGAGCGGCTGATCGTTACGTCGCAGTGGGGCGTGCCGACTTAGTGATCAAATCCGCGGTGCGGCTTGCAACCGACCTGGCCCAGTGCATCGTCGTCGCGCTGTCCGGCGAAGGCCCGCGAGCGCCTGAGGAAAGCGTTCAGCTTCGTCCGATGCGGCCCTCCCGTGGCTGAGAACTGCGGGCCTGCATCCTTCCCGCTGCGCGTGAACGGGCCCGCGTGACGAACAGGCCGGCTGCAGTGGGCGCTTCGCGCGGTGCCGGCCAGATCGCCCTCTCAGCCGCCCGCCAAGCCCGAAGCCGGGCCGCCTGGAAGTGCTCGCCGCGGCTCGACCGTCGCGCCAGTCGCTGCGCTTGGTGTCACGCCGGCCGCGGAGCCGCCGCGACTCGGGTCATGCGGGCGACTTCGATGCAGCCGTTGCGCCAGGCGGGGCTGGCACATCGGCTGCATTGGCTTCGTCGCCCAGGGGGCAGCCCGTGCGTCGGTCGTCCCACTGCGCTCCCCCTACAAACCCCGTCCCTGGGTGCCGCGTGTAATTTAACCGAGAAGCCGCGCTGACCCGATGGGTGTACACACCGGCCGACCGAGCCCCAGAAACCAAGAAGCCCCCGCCGGCTGCTGGCCGGCGGGGGCTTTGAGGTGCTGGCCTGGCAGCGTCAGGCGGCCACGGTCTTGGCGGTCTCCGCGTACTCCTCGATCTGGTCGAAGTTCAGGTACTTGTAGACGCTGGCCGTGTCCTTGTTGATGATGCCCATTGCCTCGTGGTACTCCTGCACCGACGGGATGTGGCCCAGCTTGGACGCGATGGCGGCCAGTTCGGCCGATGCCAGGAACACGTTGGTGTTCTTGCCCAGGCGGTTGGGGAAGTTGCGGGTCGACGTGGACACGACGGTCGCGCCCTCGCGCACCTGGGCCTGGTTACCCATGCACAGGCTGCAGCCCGGCATCTCGGTGCGCGCGCCGGCCGTGCCGAAGGCGGCGTAATGGCCTTCCTTGATCAGCTCGCTCTGGTCCATCTTGGTCGGCGGGGCCACCCACAACTTGACCGGGATGTCGCGCTGGCCGCCCAGCAGCTTGGCCGCCGCACGGAAGTGGCCGATGTTGGTCATGCAGGAGCCGATGAAGGCCTCGTCGATCTTGGTGCCGGCAACGTCGGACAGCGTCTTGGCGTCGTCCGGGTCGTTGGGGCAGCAGAGGATGGGCTCCTTGATGTCGGCCAGGTCGATCTCGATGACGGCGGCGTACTCGGCGTCCTTGTCGGCTTCCAGCAGGTCGGGCTTGGCCAGCCAGGCCTCGACCTTCTCGATGCGGCGCTGCAGCGTCTTCGCGTCGGCATAGCCGTCGGCGATCATGTTCTTCATCAGCACGATGTTGGAGGTGAGGTACTCCTTGATCGGTGCCGGATTCAGCTTGATCGTGCAGCCGGCGGCCGAGCGTTCGGCGGAGGCGTCGGACAGTTCGAACGCTTGCTCGACCTTCAGGTCAGGCAGGCCTTCGATCTCGAGGATGCGGCCCGAGAAGACGTTCTTCTTGCCGGCCTTGGCGACGGTCAGCAGACCGGCCTTGATGGCGTACAGCGGGATGGCGTGCACGAGGTCGCGCAGCGTCACGCCCGGCTGCATCTCGCCCTTGAAGCGCACGAGCACCGACTCAGGCATGTCCAGCGGCATGACACCAGTGGCGGCGCCGAAGGCCACGAGGCCGGAGCCGGCCGGGAAGCTGATGCCGATGGGGAAGCGGGTGTGCGAGTCGCCGCCGGTGCCGACCGTGTCGGGCAGCAGCAGGCGGTTCAGCCAGCTGTGGATGACGCCGTCACCCGGGCGCAGGGCCACGCCGCCACGGTTGCTGATGAAGGCGGGCAGCTCGCGATGGGTCTTCACGTCCACGGGCTTGGGGTAGGCGGCCGTGTGGCAGAAGGACTGCATGACGAGGTCGGCCGAGAAGCCCAGGCAGGCCAGGTCCTTCAGCTCGTCGCGGGTCATCGGGCCGGTCGTGTCTTGCGAGCCGACCGTCGTCATCTTGGGTTCGCAGTAGGTGCCGGGACGAACGCCCTGGCCTTCCGGCAGACCGACGGCGCGGCCCACCATCTTCTGGGCCAGCGTGAAGCCGGCCTTGGTTTCGGCGGGTGCCTGCGGCAGGCGGAACTGCGTCGAGGCGGGCAGGCCCAGGAACTCGCGCGCCTTGGCGGTCAGCGAGCGGCCGATGATGAGGTTGATGCGGCCGCCGGCGCGCACTTCGTCGAACAGCACATCGCTCTTGAGCTTGAACTCGGCGACGGTCTCGCCGTTCTTCACCAGCTTGCCGTCATAGGGCAGCACGTCGATGACGTCGCCCATCTCCAGCTTGGACACGTCGACCTCGATAGGCAGCGAGCCGGAGTCTTCCTGCGTGTTGAAGAAGATGGGGGCGATCTTGCCGCCCAGCGTGACGCCGCCGAAGCGCTTGTTCGGCACGAAGGGGATGTCCTGGCCCGTGGCCCAGATGACAGAGTTGGTGGCCGACTTGCGCGAAGAGCCCGTACCGACGACGTCGCCGACGTAGGCCACGACGTGGCCCTTCTTCTTCAGGTCCTCGATGAACTGCATCGGGCCACGCTTGCCGTCTTCCTCGGGCTTGAAGGCCGCGTCGGAACGGGTGTTCTTCAGCATGGCCAGGTAGTGCAGCGGGATGTCCGGGCGGCTCCAGGCATCGGGGGCGGGCGACAGGTCGTCGGTGTTGGTCTCGCCGGGCACCTTGAAGACGGTGACGGTGATTTTCTTCTCGACCTCGGGGCGCGAGGTGAACCACTCGGCGTCGGCCCACGACTGCATCACTTCCTTGGCCTTGGCATTGCCGGCCTTTGCCTTGGCGGCGACGTCGTTGAAGTAGTCGAACATCAGCAGGGTCTTCTTCAGGCCCGCTGCGGCTTGAGCCGCGACATCCGCGTCGTCCAGCAGCTCGATCAGCGGATGCACGTTGTAGCCGCCCACCATGGTGCCCAGCAGCTCCGTGGCCAGGGCCTTGGAGATCAGGCCGACCTTGACATCGCCATGGGCGACGGCGGCCAGGAACGAAGCCTTGACCTTGGCGGCGTCGTCCACGCCCGGGGGCACGCGATGGGTCAGGAGGTCCAGCAGGAACGCATCTTCGCCGGCCGGCGGGTTCTTGATCAGTTCGATCAGTTCGGCGACCTGCTTCGCGTCGAGCGCAAGGGGCGGGATGCCGAGGGCGGCGCGGTCGGCGACATGTTGGCGATAGGCTTGAAGCATGTGTTTCTCCGTTGAAGCAGTGGGTCAGGCCGAGGGCGGTACAACCACCCTCAGTCCTTTGAAATAGTCTCGGTAGAAGCCGGCGTCGCGCGTGATGAGGGCGTCGCACTGCATCATGGCGTGGGAGCCGATCAGGAAGTCGGCCACGGTGCGGCTGCGGTTGCCGCCGCGCTGGCGGTAGCGGCGCTGCATCTCGCCGGCGCGCAGCGCCGACTTGGCCTCCATCGCGTCGAAGCGTATGCCCAGCTCCTCGAGGAACTGCAGCACGTCGGTGCCGCCCTTGAAGGCGGTACACACCTCGGCGAGCGCCACCTCGCACAGCACGACGGGACCGATGTGCAGCGCCTGGCGCACGGCTTCGGCAGCGCTGGCGCAGGCCTCATCGTCGCCGGCGATCAGGTCGATCAGCACGGAGGAGTCGGCGGCGATCAAGGCGCGGGGTCTCCCTCGTCCGGTTCGGGCGGCAGGTAGGGGTCGCCGGGCGCGTGGCCGCGGATCGCGCGCATGGCCTCGTCGGTGTTGGCGAAGCCGTCGAGCTTGAAGCGGCCGCGCAGACGCGAGATCGCGTCGTCGACGTTCTTGCGCAGGATGATGCGGCCGCCGTCCAGCTCGACCTTGAGCGTGGTGCCCTTGGTCAGGCCGAGGGCGTCTCTGACGGCTTTGGGCAGCGTGATCTGCCCGCGTTCGGCAACGATGGCTTCCATGGGGCCTCCAGCGGCTGGCCGCCGGTAGGCCGGTGGCTCAGGTATGCATCAGAAAGTATGTACGCATTCTACATACCTGGGCCGGGGGCTTCAATCGAGGCGGCTCACTTGCCGGCCGTGGGCGTGATGCCCAGGCCGCTGCGCGCCTGCTCGGCCGCTTCGGCCTCGGGGTCGGCGATCTTGGCGGCCTTGGCGGCGGCGACCAGCTTCTCCTGCTCGGGGTGGACGCAGTCGTCCAGCAGGCGCTGGCCGATCTTGGTGTCCAGCAGCATGGACTTGTTGGCGATCTGGATCATCAGCGTGCGGCCGGTCACGTCTTCCAGGCGCAGGGCGCCGGTGGACGACAGCACCGGCTTCATCGTGATGACCTGTTTCTTCCAGGCGACGTTGATGTAGCCGGCCACCTTGGGATGCTTGTCGATGTGGACGTGCTCCTTGAACTCGCAGGCGTAGTCGCCGATGTAGGCGCGTTCGGCAGCGGCGAGCTGGGGGGCGTCGGCCTCGGCCAGCGCCGGCTCGGGCGGCGGCGCGGGCGTCTTCTTAGCGGCAGCCTTGGGTGCAGCCTTGGCGACAGGCTTGGTGGCGGCCTTGGCCGGCGGGGTCTGGGCCAGGGCGGGGAGGGTGGCGCAGAGGATGAGGGCGGCGGCGCAGCCGCGGAGGGAGGGGGACGGCATCGGGGTGGGGCGGAAGGAGCGGAGTGAAATGGGGCGGCGCATCATGGCCGAGACCGGGCCGGCCAGGCGTGAGCAGGTGTGAGGATTGTCCGGCGCGCCATCTCCTGCCCAGGCCCGTGCTTTACCCGATGGAGGCGGGGAAGAAGGTTTGGCGGGCCGCGGCCGGGAGTGGGCGGCCGGTGCGCTCGGCGCGTTCCAGCACGGTCCAGAAGTAGCGGTAGCTGGCTCGGTCGTGCAGTCGGTCGCGGAACGAGATCGGTGCCCAGTGGGCGGCCTGCGCGGCGAGCAGCAGGTCAGCGGCCTCGGCGATCTCGTCGGCGGCGGGCGCGAAGGCGTCGACGATGGGGCGGATCTGGTCGGGGTGGATGCTCCACATGCGGGTGTAGCCGAACTCGCGCGCGGCGCGCGTGGCCGCGGCGGCCAGTGCGGCTGTGTCGCGGAACTCCGTGACGACGCAGTGCGAAGGCGTCTTGCCAGAGGCGTGGGCCGCCGCGGCGATCTCCAGCTTGGCGCGCACGACCAGTGGATGCTCGAACTGGCCGGGCAGCTCCATCGCCGCCTTGGGGATGGCTCCGCCGTGGGCCGACACGAAGTCCATCAGGCCGAAGGACAGCGATTCGATGCGGGGATGGGCGGCGATGCGGAAGACCTCGCGCAGCGCGCCGTGCGTCTCGATCAGCACCTGCAGCGGCAGCCTGGGCTGGCCATGGCGCGCGCAGGCAGCGTCGATGGCGGTGACGGCGCGGTCCACGTCGTCGCCGCCCTCGGGCTTGGGGATCATCAGATAGGCCAGGCGGGCGCCGGCCTTGGCGATCAGTGTGTCGACGTCGGCTTCGAATGCCGGGTGGCCCCAGGGGTGGACGCGGGCGCCGACGCGCCCGAAGCGGTTGGCGCGGCTCGTCGCCAGCTCGGCAATCAGCAGTGCGTGCTCGGCCTCGCCACCGACCGGGGCGCCATCCTCGGCGTCCAGCGTGATGTCGAAGACGGGGCCCAGCTCGGCCTGCAGCGCGAGGCTCTTGCGCATGCGGGCCTCGACACCGCAGTAGTGGTCGACGACGGGCAGCAGGCGCGGGGCGGTCGTGCTTTCCTCGAACAAGGCGTCGCGAGGGTGGACGGCGGGCGATGCAGTCATGGCTTGGCGGCGGCGCGGCGGGCGATGAAGAAGAGGCGAGGGAAGGCCAGCAGCAGCCGGCCATCCGCGCGTGGTGGGTAGGCCTGGGCGATGCGCTGTTCGTAGGCGACCAGGAATCGCGCGCGCTCGGCCTCGGGCAGCGGGTCGATGAAGGGCTTTAGGCCGGTGCCGCGCACCCATTCGACGATACGCGCCGGCGAGTCCATGGGATGCTGGTAGGCCGTGCGCCAGAGGTCCACGCTGCCCAGCGGCGCGAGCAGGTCGTAGTAGCCGTCCAGGCCCAGCAACTCGGTGCGCAGCCGGCTTGCGTCGCCGATCAGTGCGGCATAGGGGGCTTGCGCGGCCAGTTCGCGCATCGCGCGGTGTGTGGGCTCGTCGCGGTTGTCCGGCATCTGCACGGCCAGCACACCGCCGGGCGCCAGCAGGCCCAGCAGACGCGGCAGCAGCGCCTCGTGGTCACCCACCCATTGCAGCGACGCGTTGGCGTAGATCAGGTCGACGCCGTCATCGGGCGCCCAGGCGCCGATGTCCGCCAGCTCGAAACGGCAGCCAGGCAGGCGTTCGCGGGCGCTGTCCAGCATGGCGGCGGAGTTGTCGATGCCGATGACTTCGGCGTCTGGGAAGCGCTCCAACAGCAGCTCGGTCGAGTTGCCAGGGCCGCAGCCGAGGTCGACGACCCGGCATGGTGATGTGAGCGGCACCCGCGCCAGCAGGTCGCGGGCAGGGCGGGTGCGCTCGTCCTCGAAGCGGCGGTAGAGATCGGGGTTCCAGTCTTTCATGCCGCTGTCGAGGGGGTGGGCTTACAGCAGGTGCTTGACGCCGTCCTGCTCGTCCGTCAGTTCCTTCAGCGTCTTGTTGATGCATTCCTGCGAGAACGCGTCGATCTCGATGCCTTGGACGATCTTGTACTCGCCGCCTTCGCAGGTGACGGGGTAGCCGAACATCACTTCCTTGGGGATGCCGTACTCGCCGCCCGACGGGATGCCCATCGTGACCCACTTGCCGTTGGTGCCCAGGGCCCAGTCGCGCATGTGGTCGATGGCGGCGTTGGCAGCCGAAGCCGCCGACGACAGGCCGCGCGCGGCGATGATGGCCGCGCCGCGCTTGCCGACGGTGGGCAGGAACACTTCACGGTTCCATTGCTCGTCGTTGATCAGGTCCTTGACCGACTGGCCGGCGATGGTGGCGTTGCGGTAGTCGGCGTACATCGTCGGCGAGTGGTTGCCCCACACGGCGAGCTTCTCGATGGAGCCCACGGCCTTGCCCGTCTTGGCCGCGATCTGCGAGGCGGCACGGTTGTGGTCCAGGCGCAGCATGGCGGTGAAGTTCTTGGCCGGGAGGTCAGGGGCCGACTTCATCGCGATGTAGGCATTGGTGTTGGCGGGGTTGCCGACCACCAGCACCTTGACGTTGCGCGAGGCGACTGCGTTCAAGGCCTTGCCCTGCACCGTGAAGATCTGGGCGTTGGCGGCCAGCAGGTCGGCGCGCTCCATGCCGGGGCCACGCGGGCGGGCGCCGACGAGCAGGGCGTAGTCCGTGTCCTTGAAGGCGGTCATCGGATCGCTGTGGGCCTCGATGCCGGCCAGCAGCGGGAAGGCGCAGTCTTCGAGTTCCATGATCACGCCCTTCAGCGCGTTCTGAGCCTTCTCGTCGGGAATCTCCAACAACTGGAGGATGACGGGCTGGTCCTTGCCCAGCATTTCGCCTGAGGCGATGCGGAACAGCAGGGCGTAGCCGATCTGGCCGGCGGCGCCGGTAACGGCGACGCGAACGGGTTTCTTGCTCATGGAAGTCTCCGAAGGGGCAGTTGAAAAGCTGGGCGAATCCCGGCGAGTGTACGGGCATACCCTGTGCTGCAATGCACCCATGCCCAAGACGCCTGCGCCCCTGTACGAGCAAATCCGCCAGCTCATCGTCGCGGCGCTGGCCGCCGGCGAGTGGCGGCCGGGCGATGCCCTGCCCAGCGAGCCGGCGCTGGCGGAGCGCTTCGGCGCCAGTGCCGGCACCGTCCGGCGGGCGCTGGACGAACTGGCGGCCGAGAACCTCGTCGAGCGCCGCCAGGGCAGCGGCACCTTCGTGTCCACCCATTCGGCGCCGGGCCAGCAGTTCCGCTTCCTGCGCCTGGTGGCCGACGACGAGGCCAGCGGTTTCACGCGCGAACTGCTCGGCTGCCGGCGCATGCGCGCCACGGCCGAGGTTGCCCGCGCCCTGGGCCTGCGCACGGCGGAGCCCGTCATCGAGGTGCGTCGGCTGCTGCACCGGCGCGGCCGGCCGGTCGTGCTCGACGAGCTCTGGCTGCCGGAGCGGCATTTCGAGGGGTTGACGGCGGAGGTGATCGCGGCCCATGCCGGCACGCTCTATGCGCTTTTCGAGGCGCGCTTCGGCGTCCACATGGTGAGGGCGCAGGAGAAGCTGCGCGCCGTCTCCGCCACGCCCGAGGCCGCTCGCCTGCTGCAGGTGCCCGAGGGCGAGCCGCTGCTCAGCGTGGAGCGCCTGGCCTGCACCTATGGCGACCGGCCGGTCGAGCTGCGGCGCGGCCTGTACCACACCGTTGCCGACCATTACCGCAATGACTTGAACTGAGGCTGACGATGGCGCAGTGCAGCATGGCGCCGGCCCGGGTTAACACTTGGGCCTAGAATCGTTTGGTTTCACCCCGCACGCAGGCTCGACCATGACGGATAGCGCCAAGACAAGACCCGTATACCGAAATATTCACATCACGCAAATCGTCGGTTACCGGCTGCCTCCCGCCGGTATCGTCTCCATCCTGCACCGCGTCAGCGGCGTGGTGATGTTTGTGCTGCTTCCCTTCGTCGTCTGGATGCTGGATGCCAGCCTGAGCTCGGAGATCTCCTACGACGGGTTCACCAACGTCTTCGTCGCGGGCGCGGCGGGCCTGCCGGCCTGGTTCGTCAAGCTCGTCGTGCTGGGGCTGATCTGGGCCTATCTGCACCACTTCATTGCCGGCGTGCGCCACCTGTGGATGGACGCCACGCACAGCGTCAGCAAGGCCCAGGGCCATAGCACGGCGGTCTTCACGCTGGCGCTGAGCATCGCCCTCACGGCGCTGCTGGGCGCCAAGTTGTTCGGTCTGTACTGAGCCAACCTGCAAGGACAACAACAATGAGCACTTTCGGCTCCAAGCGCCTCGTCGTCGGCGCGCATTACGGCCTGCGTGACTGGCTTGCCCAGCGCGTCACCGCCGTGCTGATGGCCTTGTTCACCGTGGCGGTGCTGGTCCGCTTCCTGATGCCCGGTGAACTGGGTTACGACCACTGGTACGGCGTCTTCGCGCCGCAATGGATGAAGGTGCTGACCTTCGTCGCCATCCTCGCGCTGGCCTACCACGCGTGGGTGGGCGTGCGCGACATCTGGATGGACTATGTGAAGCCGGTCGGCATCCGACTGGCCCTGCAAGTGATTTCTATCGTGTGGCTGCTCGGCTGTGCCGGTTGGGCAATCCAGGTGCTGTGGAGACTGTGATGACGGTGGCAAAGATTTCGACCCGCAAGTTCGACGTGGTCATCGTCGGGGCCGGTGGCTCCGGCATGCGGGCCTCGCTGCAGCTGTCGCTGGCCGGCCTCAACGTGGCCGTGCTGTCCAAGGTCTTCCCGACCCGCTCGCACACCGTGGCCGCGCAGGGTGGCATCGGCGCGTCCCTGGGCAACATGTCCGAGGACAACTGGCACTACCACTTCTACGACACCATCAAGGGCTCGGACTGGCTGGGTGACCAGGACGCCATCGAGTTCATGTGTCGCGAGGCGCCCAAGGTTGTCTACGAGCTGGAACATTTCGGCATGCCGTTCGACCGCAATGCCGACGGCACCATCTACCAGCGCCCGTTCGGCGGCCACACGGCCAACTACGGCGAGAAACCGGTGCAGCGCGCCTGCGCCGCGGCCGACCGCACCGGCCATGCGCTGCTGCACACGCTGTACCAGCAGAACGTCAAGGCCCGCACCAACTTCTTCGTGGAGTGGATGGCGCTGGACATCATCCGCGACGCCGAGGGCGACGCCGTCGGCGTGACGGCGCTGGAGATGGAGACCGGAGAGGTCCACATCCTGCAGGCCAAGACCGTGCTGCTGGCCACCGGCGGCGCCGGCCGCATCTTCGCGGCCTCCACAAACGCCTTCATCAACACCGGCGATGGCCTGGGCATGGCGGCGCGCGCTGGTATTCCGCTGGAAGACATGGAGTTCTGGCAGTTCCACCCCACCGGCGTGGCCGGCGCGGGCGTGCTGCTGACCGAAGGCTGCCGCGGCGAGGGAGCGATCCTGCGCAACAGCAACGGCGAGCGCTTCATGGAGCGCTATGCCCCGACGCTGAAGGACCTGGCGCCGCGCGACTTCGTGTCCCGCTCCATGGACCAGGAGATCAAGGAAGGTCGAGGCTGCGGTCCCAACAAGGACTACGTGCTGCTGGACATGACCCACCTGGGCGCGGACACCATCGCCAAGCGCCTGCCCTCGGTGCTGGAGATCGGCCACAACTTCGCCAACGTCGACATCACGAAGGAGCCGATTCCCGTGGTGCCCACCATCCACTACCAGATGGGTGGCATTCCGACGAACGTGCACGGCCAGGTCGTCATCCCGAAGAACGGCAAGCACAACGACATCATCAACGGCCTCTACGCCGTGGGTGAGTGCTCGTGCGTGTCGGTGCACGGCGCCAACCGCCTGGGCACCAACTCGCTGCTGGACCTGGTCGTGTTCGGCCGCGCGGCCGGCAATCACATCGTCGACTTCAACCTGAAGACCAAGTCCCACAAGGACCTGCCCAAGGACGCGGCCGACAAGACCCTGTCCCGCCTGGCGCGCCTGGAGTCGTCCACCAGCGGCGAATACGCGCAGAACGTCGCCAACGACATCCGCGCCACCATGCAGAAGCATGCCGGCGTGTTCCGCACGCAGGCCAGCATGGACGAAGGCGTGCAGAAGATCCTGGAGGTCGCCAAGCGTGTCGGCGGCATCGGCCTGAAGGACAAGTCCAAGGTCTTCAACACCGAACGCGTCGAGGCACTGGAGGTCGAGAACCTGATCGAAGCCGCACAGGCAACGATGGTCTCTGCCGCCGCCCGCCCCGAGAGCCGTGGCGCCCATGCGCACAACGACTACCCGAACCGCGACGATGCGAACTGGATGAAGCACACGCTGTGGTACTCCGAAGGCAATCGCCTGGACTACAAGCCGGTGAACCTGCAGCCGCTGACCGTTGAATCCGTTCCGCCCAAGGTCCGTACCTTCTAAGCCGGGTCGACAAGGACAAGAGAAATGAAGCGCACCTTCCAGATCTACCGCTACGACCCCGACAAGGACGCCAAGCCCTACATGCAGACCCTCGAGGTCGAGCTGGATGGCCATGAGCGCATGCTGCTGGACGCCCTGGTCAAGCTGAAGGCGGTCGACCCGTCGCTGTCCTTCCGCCGCAGCTGCCGCGAAGGCGTCTGCGGTTCGGACGCGATGAACATCAACGGCAAGAACGGCCTGGCCTGCCTGACGAACATGCGTACGCTGCCGGGCGTCATCACGCTGAAGCCGCTGCCGGGCCTGCCCGTCGTGCGCGACCTCATCGTCGACATGACGCAGTTCTTCAAGCAGTACCACTCCATCAAGCCCTATCTCGTCAACGACAACCCGCCGCCCGAGAAGGAGCGCCTGCAGTCGCCCGTCGAGCGCGAGGAACTGGACGGCCTGTACGAGTGCATCCTGTGCGCGAGCTGCTCCACGAGCTGCCCCAGCTTCTGGTGGAACCCCGACAAGTTCGTCGGCCCTGCCGGCCTGCTGCAGGCCTACCGCTTCATCGCCGACAGCCGCGACGAAGCCACGGCCGAGCGCCTGGACAACCTCGAGGATCCCTACCGCCTGTTCCGCTGCCACACCATCATGAACTGCGTGGACGTCTGCCCCAAGGGGCTGAACCCCACGAAGGCCATCGGCAAGATCAAGGAACTGATGGTCCGCCGCGCGGTCTGACGACGATGAGCGACCTCGCCACGGCCCTGATCGACGAGCGCGCGCTGTCCAAGCTGCGCTGGCGCTGCCGTCGGGGCCTGCTGGAGAACGACCTCTTCATCGAACGATTCTTTACGCGACATGCCGGCTCCGGCATCAGCATCACGCAAGCCGAAGGCCTGACGATGTTGATGGACCTGGCCGACAACGACCTGCTCGACCTGCTGCTGCGCCGCAAGGAGCCCAGCGGCGAGGTTGACACCGCCGCGGTGCGCGAGGTTCTCGCCGACCTGCGCACCTGATGCTTTTCAAGAACCAAAGGACTGAAACATGACCCCGTCCGACGTGAAAGCCACCCTGTCGTTCTCCGACGGCAGCCCCTCGATGGACCTGCCGCTCTACAAGGGCAGCATCGGCCCCGATGTCATCGACATCCGCAAGCTCTACGCCCAGACCGGCAAGTTCACCTACGACCCCGGCTTCCTGTCGACGGCGTCGTGCAACTCCACCATCACCTACATCGATGGCGACAAGGGCGAGCTGCTGTACCGCGGCTACCCGATCGAGCAGCTCGCGGTGAACTGCGACTACCTCGAGACCTGCTATCTGCTGCTGTACGGAGAGCTGCCCAACGCGGCCCAGAAGGCCAGCTTCGAAGACCGTGTGATGCACCACACCATGGTCAACGAGCAGATGCAGTTCTTCCTGCGCGGCTTCCGCCGTGACGCCCATCCGATGGCCGTCATGACGGGCCTGGTGGGCGCGATGTCGGCCTTCTATCACGACAGCACCGACATCAATAACCCCGAGCACCGCGAAGTCGCGGCGATCCGCCTGATCGCCAAGATGCCCACGCTGGTGTCCATGGCCTACAAGTACACCATCGGCCAGCCCTACATCTATCCGAAGAACGACCTCAGCTACGCCGGCAACTTCATGCGAATGATGTTTGCCACGCCCTGCGAGGAGTACAAGCCCAACGACGTGCTGGTGCGCGCGATGGACCGCATCTTCACGCTGCACGCCGACCACGAGCAGAACGCGTCCACCTCGACGGTGCGCCTGTGCGGCTCGTCGGGCACCAACCCGTTCGCGGCCATCGCGGCCGGCGTGGCCTGCCTGTGGGGCCCCGCGCATGGCGGCGCCAACGAGGCCTGCCTGAACATGCTGGGCGACATCCAGAAGCAGGGCGGCGTGGCCCGCATCGGCGACTTCATCGGCAAGGTCAAGGACAAGAACTCCGGCGTCAAGCTGATGGGTTTCGGCCACCGCGTCTACAAGAACTACGACCCGCGCGCCAAGCTGATGCGCGAGACCTGCCACGAGGTGCTGAACGAGCTGGGCCTGCAGAACGATCCGCTGTTCGAGCTGGCCATGAAGCTGGAGAAGATCGCGCTGGAAGACGAGTACTTCGTCGCCCGCAAGCTGTATCCGAACGTGGACTTCTACTCGGGCATCGTGCAGCGCGCCATCGGCATCCCGGTGCCGTTGTTCACTGCCATCTTCGCGCTGGCCCGCACGGTAGGCTGGATCGCCCAGCTCAATGAGATGATCGGCGACCCCGAGTACAAGATCGGCCGCCCGCGCCAGCTCTTCGTCGGCGCCACCCCGCGCGACGTCAAGCCCATCTCGCAGCGCTGATCGGCTCTCGCCTCATCCGCGAACCCCTCGGTCACCCCGAGGGGTTTCTTGCTTTTGGAGACTTGATGACCGCACCAGAGATCCTTGTCCTCGGCAGCGTCAACCGCGACCTCATCGTGCATGCGCCGCGCCTGCCGCTGCCGGGCGAGACGCTGCGCGGACAGCGCTTCGGCTCCTGCCTGGGCGGCAAGGGTGCCAACCAGGCGGTGGCCGCTGCGCGGCTTGGCGCGCGCGTGGCGCTGGCGGCGCGCGTGGGCCTGCTGGAAAACGGCGCGGCCATGGTGGCGCAACTGCAGGGCGAGGGCGTCGACACGGAGGCCATCGCGCAGCCTGTCGATGAGGTGCCCGGCGTGGCCCTCATCGTCGTCGGCGCCGAGGATGCGGAGAACCAGATCGTCACCGTCGCCGGCTCCAATGGCACGCTGCCGCTGGATCAGGTCGAGGCGCTGCGCCTGGACGGCCTGCGCTGGCTGGTGGCCCAGCAGGAGCTGCCGCTGGCCAGCGTGGCCCGCGCCTTCGAACGTGCCCATGCGGCAGGCGTGAAGACGCTGCTGAACGCCGCACCCTTCCGTCCCGGTTGCGAGGCCCTGCTGCCCCATGTCGACTTGCTAGTCGTCAACGCGCTGGAGGCCCAGGCCCTGGTGACGACGCTGGGCGGCGCTGCGGCCTCGCCCGAGACCCTGGCCCATGTCCTGCGGGCCAAGGGCCCGGCGGCCGTGCTCGTGTCCCTGGGTGCCGAAGGGTTGTGCTGGGTCGACGCCGATGGCGCCCGCCGCGTGCCCGCGCGCGAGGTGAGGGCCGTCGATACGGTCGGTGCCGGTGACACCCTCGTCGGCGCCCTCGTCACGGCCCTGGCCGAGGGCCAGCCGATTGCCGACGCGCTGGCCTTTGCCCAGGCGGCCGCGGCGCTGGCCGTGTCGCGCGCCGGCGTGCAGGACGCGATGCCGCGTCGCGCCGAAGTCGAGCAACTGCTCGCAATGAACTGAATCCCACCAGGAGAACGAGAAATGTCCCAGACCCTGCTGCTGCCCCGCTGGCTGCTGAGCATGAAGCCCGGCGAGAACACGCTGGAGAACCACGCGCTGCTGATCGACGGCGAGCGCATCGCCGCCGTGGGCCCGCGCGCCGACCTGATCGCCAAGTACCCGCAGGCCGAGCGCGTCGAGCTGCCCGAGCAGATTCTCATCCCCGGCCTCATCAACGGCCACGCGCACTCGGCCATGACGCTGCTGCGCGGCGTCGCCGACGACGTGCCGCTGATGGACTGGCTGCAGAACCACATCTGGCCGCTGGAGAAGAAGTGGGTCAGCGAGGGCTGGACCTACCTCGGCTCCAAGCTGGCGGCCGCCGAGGGGCTGCGCAGCGGCACGACCTACATCAACGACATGTACTTCTTCCCGACCGCGATGGCCCGTGCCGCCGTGGACTCGGGTGTGCGCGCCGCCGTGTCGATGAACGTCATCGACTTCCCTACCGGCTATGCCTCGGGTCCCGACGACTACATCGCCAAGGGCGTGGCTGCCTACGAGCAGTACAAGGGAGAGAAGCTGCTGGACTGGACCAGCGCTCCGCATGCGCCCTACACCGTGTCGGACGAGACCTTCATCAAGCTGCGCGACCTGGCCGAGAAGCTGGACATCCAGATGCACTGCCACATCCACGAGACGGCGGGCGAGGTGTCCGACGGCCTCAAGGCCCATGGCATGCGCCCCATCGCGCGGCTGGACAAGCTGGGCCTGTTCAACGAGCGCATGATCGCCGTGCACATGGTCCACCTCGACGAGGCCGAGATCGAATTGATGGCCAGGAAGGGCGTGCACCTGGTGCATAACCCCAACTCCAACCTCAAGCTGGCCTCTGGCGTGATGCCGCTCAAGGCGCTGGAAGCTGCCGGCGTCAACACCATCCTGGGCACCGACGGTGCGGCGTCCAACAACCGCCTGGACATGTTCGGCGAGATCCGCTCGGCGGCCTTGCTGGCCAAGGGCATCACCGGCGACCCGACGGTGGCCTCGGCGCGCACCGCGCTGGAGATGGCGACGATCCGCGCCGCCAAGGCCATGGGCCGCGCCGACGACCTGGGCTCGCTGGAGGTGGGCAAGCTGGCCGACTGCGTGGCCGTGTCGCTGGACAGCGTCGAATGCCAGCCGGTCTACAACGCGGCGGCCCAACTGGTCTACGTGGCCGGCCGCGAGCAGGTCAGCAACGTCTGGGTGGGCGGCCGCCAGCTGCTGCGAGATCGCCAGCCCACGACCATCGACGTGCCCGGCCTGCTGGCCGAGGTGCGCGACGTCGTCGGCCGCATGCAGGCGGGCTGAGGACGCGGCTTCGCTCGCGGCCACGCCGCCGGCGTGGCCGGCGCGCGCAAGGCCGGGGCGGTGGCGGCAGGGGTCACGGGCATGCGCCGGGCGATGTCCATGTCCTCTCCAGCCAGCCGCACACCCGGGCTTCCAGTTCGCCCGGAGGCCACTGCGCATCCAGCCGCAGCACGCCGGGCTCCCCTGTGGGCGGCTCCAGCGTTTCGAACTGGCTGTCGACGAGGCTGGCGGCAAAGAAGTGCGACGTGCGCGTGGACACCCGCCGATGGGCCTCGGACCTGTCGATGTCGAGGAAGGCGAAGCGCAGGCCGGGCGAGGCTTCACGAAGCCGGTCGCGATAGCTGCGCTTCAGGGCCGAACAGGTCAGCAGCAGTCCCGGGTGCTGCTGCAACCGCTGGCACAGGCTGGCCAGCCAAGCTGACCGGTCCTGGTCCGTCAGCGGCTCGCCGCGCGCCATCTTGTGGCGGCTGGCCTCGCTGTGGAGCAGGTCGCCCTCCAGCCAGTCGCGGCCCAGGCGCTGCGCGACGGCTGCTGCCAGCGTGGATTTGCCGCAGCCGGCGACCCCCATGATCACCGCCGACTCGGCGGCGGGCGGATGCAGGGGGGCGGGATGGCTGCGAGGCATGGGATGGTCGGACCGGCTCATCGTAGTCGGCGCATCAGGCGCCCCCGTCCCTGATTTCCCGCTGGTGCAAGGGGCCTCAGTAGAATCCCGTGCTTCCGCACGCCGCCCCTCGCCGTTGGGGCCGTGCCTTCCGAGACCCGCGCGCCCGCCCGCGCCCAGCCTCCCCGGATCCCATGGCCCTGAACCCGCATCTGACCTGTTTCGAGGGCGGCAACGCTCTTTCCGATTTCCGCGCCCAGGCCTTGCTGGCCCGGCTGCAAGAGGTCAGTGCCCGCATCACCGGCATCAGCGCCCGCGCGGTGCACTGGGTCTGGACGCAGGAGCCCCTGGAGGCCGAGGCCCAAGAGCGGTTTGCCGCGCTGCTGGCCTATGGCGAACCGGCGGCGGCCGGCGTTGAGGGCGACCTCGTCGTCGTCACGCCGCGCTTCGGCACCGTCAGCCCCTGGGCCTCCAAGGCGACCGACATCGCCCGCAACTGCGGCCTGGACTTGCGCCGCGTGGAGCGCGTCGTCGAGTACCGCATCGCGACCAAGAGCGGCCTGCTGGGTGGCGCTAAGCCGCTGAGCCCCGACGAGCTGAACGCCTGTGCCGCGCTGCTGCATGACCGCATGACCGAGTCGGCTTGCTTCAGCCGCGAAGACACAAAGCATCTGTTCGACGAGCGCACCGCCGAGCCGCTGGCCCATGTGGACGTGCTGGGCGCCGGCCGCGCCGCGCTGGAACGGGCCAACGTCGAGTTCGGCCTGGCACTGTCGGGCGACGAGATCGACTATCTCGAGACCAACTTCAAGAAGCTGGGCCGCAATCCCAGCGACGTCGAGCTGATGATGTTCGCGCAGGCCAACAGCGAACATTGCCGGCACAAGATCTTCAACGCGTCGTTCACGGTGGACGGCGAGGCGCAGCCGCTGAGCCTGTTCGGCATGATCCGTAACACCGAGAAGCTGAACCCGCAGCACACGGTCATCGCCTACTCGGACAACGCGGCCGTCATGGAAGGCCATGCCATCGAGCGCTGGATGCCCGCGCCCCAGGCCGGCGCGGCCTATGTCGCCCGCCCCGAGCAGGCCCAGGTGCTGATGAAGGTGGAGACGCACAACCACCCGACGGCCATCTCGCCCCACCCGGGCGCATCCACCGGCGCGGGTGGCGAGATCCGCGACGAGGGCGCCACCGGCCGCGGCTCCAAGCCCAAGGCCGGCCTGACGGGCTTCTCGGTGTCCAACCTGCACCTGCCGGGCTTGAACGAGCCATGGGAGCAGGGCCCGGTCGGCAAGCCCGCCCACATCGCGTCGGCGCTGCAGATCATGATCGACGGCCCGCTTGGTGGCGCTGCCTTCAACAACGAATTCGGCCGGCCCAATCTGGCGGGCTATTTCCGCGTCTTCGAGCAGACGGTGGCCGGCCTGCGCCGCGGCTATCACAAGCCCATCATGATCGCCGGCGGCATGGGCACCATCCGCTCGGACCTGACCAGGAAGATCGAGTTCCCGGCCGGCACGCTGCTGATCCAGCTGGGCGGCCCCGGCATGCGCATCGGCATGGGCGGCGGCGCAGCCTCGTCGATGGCGGCGGGCACCAACACGGCCGACCTGGACTTCGACTCTGTCCAGCGCGGGAACCCCGAGATCGAACGCCGTGCGCAGGAGGTCATCAACCACTGCTGGGGCCTGGGCGCCGGGAACCCGGTGCTGGCCATCCACGACGTGGGCGCGGGTGGCATCTCCAATGCCTTCCCCGAGCTGGTCAACGATGCGGGCCGGGGCGCGCGCTTCGACATGCGCAAGGTACCGTTGGAAGAGTCCGGGCTGGCGCCCAAGGAAATCTGGTGCAACGAGAGCCAGGAGCGCTACGTGCTGGCCATCGCGCCGGAGAGCCTGGAGCTGTTCAAGTCGCTGTGCGACCGCGAACGCTGCCCGTTCGCCGTCGTCGGTGTGACGACCGAGGAACGCGAGCTCAAGCTCGTCGACGAACTGGCCGGCGACGACCACCCCATCGACATGCCTATGGACGTGCTGCTCGGCAAGCCGCCCAAGACCCATCGCAACGTCACCCGCGTGACCCGCGATGGCGGGGTACTGGAGCTGACCGGCGCGCGCCTTGAACAGGTCGCGTTCGACGTGCTGCGCCACCCCACCGTCGCCAACAAGCGCTTCCTCGTCACCATCGGCGACCGCACCGTGGGCGGTCTCAACCACCGCGACCAGATGGTGGGCCCCTGGCAGGTGCCCGTGGCGGACTGCGCCGTCACGCTGGCCGACTTCAAGGGTTTTGCCGGCGAGGCGATGAGCATGGGCGAGCGCACGCCGCTGGCCGCCGTCAATGCGCCGGCCTCCGGCCGCATGGCCGTGGCCGAGGCGATCACGAATCTGCTGGCCGCGCCCATCGAGCTGTCGCGCGTGAAGCTCAGCGCCAACTGGATGGCCGCCTGCGGCGAGGCCGGTGAGGACGCCGCGCTGTTCGACACCGTGAAGGCCGTCGGCATGGAACTGTGCCCGGCACTGGGCGTGTCGATTCCTGTCGGCAAGGACTCCTTGTCGATGCGCACCAAGTGGGATGACAAGCAGGTCACGGCGCCGGTGTCGCTCATCGTCACGGCCTTCGCCAGCATCGCCGACGTGCGTGGCACGCTGACGCCCGAGTGGCAGCGCGAGGACTCGTGCGCCATCCTCATCGACCTGGGCCAGGGCAAGCACCGCATGGCAGGCTCCATCCTGGCGCAGACGCTGAACCAGTTCGGCAACGATGTGCCCGACCTGGACGACCCGCAGCTGCTGGTGTCGCTGGTCAACGCCATCAACGAGCTGCGCGCCGCCGGCAAGCTGCTGGCCTACCACGACCGCTCGGACGGCGGCCTGTGGGCGGCGGCCTGCGAGATGGCCTTCGCGGGCCAGACCGGCCTGAGCCTGAACGTGGACATGCTGGTCACCGAAGGCGATGGCATCAGCGACAGCCGCGCCGAGATGGGCGACTCCAAGAACTGGGCCACCCAGGTCGGCGCCCGTCGCGAGGAGCTGACGCTGCGCGCGCTGTTCAGCGAGGAGCTGGGTGCGCTGATCCAGGTCCGCGCGGCCGATCGCGATGCCGTCATGCAGGTGCTGCGCACGCATGGCCTGTCCAGGCATTCCCACGTCGTTGCCAAGCCCAACGCGGCGCGGCAGATGGAAGTCTGGCGCGACGCGAAGAAGGTCTTCGGCGCCGACCTGACGACGTTGCAGCAGACCTGGGACGAGGTGAGCTGGCGCATCGCCAAGCTGCGGGACAACCCGGCCGGCGCGGACGCCGAGCACGCCGCTGCCGGCAAGGCCGACGACCCGGGCCTGCATGTGCACCTGACCTTCACGCCCGAGGCGCCGTTCGTCTCCACCGGCGCGAAGCCGAAGGTGGCTATCCTGCGCGAGCAGGGCGTGAACTCGCATGTCGAGATGGCCTATGCGATGTCGCTGGGTGGCTTCGACAGTTTCGACGTGCACATGAGCGACCTGCAGTCCGGCGCGGTCAAGCTGGACAGCTTCGCGGCCTTCGTCGCCTGCGGCGGCTTCAGCTACGGCGACACGCTGGGCGCCGGCGAAGGCTGGGCGCGCAGCATCATGTTCAACCCGGTGCTGACCGAGCAGTTCAGCGCCTTCTTCTCGCGCTCCGACACGCTGGCGCTGGGCGTCTGCAACGGCTGCCAGATGCTGGCAGCGCTTGCGCCCATCATCCCGGGCGCCGAGGCCTGGCCGCGCTTCACGCGCAACCAGAGCGAGCAGTACGAGGCGCGTCTTGCGCTGGTGGAGGTGCTGGATTCGCCCAGCGTCTTCTTCAAGGACATGGCCGGCAGCCGCGCGCCCATCGCCGTCGCGCATGGCGAGGGTTTTGCGAACTTCGCGCGCCAGGGCGATGCGTCCAGGGTCATCGCGGCCATGCGCTTCGTGGACAACCACGGCAAGGCCACCGAGGCCTACCCGTTCAACCCCAACGGCAGCCCTGGCGGCCTGACGTCGGTGACGACGGCCGACGGCCGCTTCACGGCTCTGATGCCGCATCCGGAGCGCGTGTTCCGCAATGTGCAGATGAGCTGGACCAGCGGCGACCGTGCACAGCACAGCCCGTGGCTGCGCATGTTCCAGAACGCGCGCAAGGCGCTGGGCTAGGTCGCGTCCACTTCGAGCATCAGCCGGTCGAGGCCCTCTTCGGTGCCGCGGCGGCGCTGCTCGATGTCCATGTGACCGTCGAGGTAGGCGAGCTGCTCGGTGAGCTTCAGCGTCGAGCCGCCCGGCGTGTCCGCAAGCTCGACGGTGACGAGGGATGCTGACAGCGCGCGGCCGTCCGCGGCCATCGAGTAGGCGAAGACGATGCGGGCGTTCTCGGCGATGTCGAGGAAGACCTTGTCCACGGCCAGCCGCGTGCCGTCCGGCAGCCTGCTGCGGTAGATCTCGTGGCCGCCGGGGCGGAAGTCCATGCTGAACTCGGGAACATGCGTCTGCGCATGGCAGTCGTTCCAGCGCAGCTTGGTGGCCGGGTCGGCCCAGGCGGCGAACACGCGGGCGGCTGAGGCCTTGAAGCGGCGTTCCAGCACGAAGCTTGTGTGGGTGGTGGGCGTCGTCGTCATGGATTGGATTCGTCCTGTCCTGCGAGAAGGGCGGCAAGGGCGTCGAACTGGTGGTGCCACATGGCCTTTCTCTGGGCCACCCAGGCCTCCAGTCCGCCGAAGGCGTCCGGCGCGATGCGATAGGTGCGCACGCGGCCGGCCTTGTCGGACAGCACGAGGCCGCCGGCCTCCAGCACGGCCAGGTGCTTCACCGCAGAGGGCAGGCGAAGTGCCAGTGGCCTGGCCAGGTCGCTCACCGAAGCCGGGCCGCGGCTGAGCTGGTCCACCATGGCGCGGCGGTTGCCGTCGGCCAGCGCCGCGAACAGGCGATCCAGCCCTTCAGCCGAGGAAGCGTGCGGGGAGGGCATGGCGCAAGGGGTAGTACTGGAAGAAGGGGCGGGCCTCGACGATGCAGCGCCAGACCGAGGGGCGGGCCAGCAGGCGCTCGAAATAGGCGGCCAGCTTCTGGTGCCCGGGCGCGAAGGGGCGCACGATGGCAGCGTAGAACAGCGCCGGCGCGGCGGCGCAGTCGGCCATCGTGAAGGCGTCGCCTGCGGCCCAGGTGCGCTCGCCCAGGCGGCTTTCGATGAGGTCGTAGGCCATGCCGAGGTCGTTGACGGTGGCGGTCAATGTGGCCGCGTCGCGCTCGGCCTGCGTCCGCAGCTGCTGCGCGATGAAGCGCTGCATGGGCGTCATCACGTGCAGGTCGAAGATGCGGTCCCAGAGGCGGACCTGCAGGCGCGCATCGAAGTCCTCGGGCAGCAGCCGCAGCCGGCCGGGATGGTGGTGATCCAGGTATTCGATCTGTATCGAGGTCTCCGGCACGACGCGTTCGCCGTCGACCAGCAGCGGGATCTTGGCGGTGGGCCAGAGCCCCGCATAGGCCGCGCGCTCGGCCGGGTCGCCCAGGTTGACGTGGCGGGTCTCGAACGGTGTGCCGTTCTCGTGCAGCGCGATCAAGACCTTCCAGCAGTAGGAGGACAGCGGATGGGAGTGCAGGGTCAGTGGCATGGTGCCTCAAAAGTTTCCTTGACGGCTAAGTGTATAAAAACTTTCTTTGAAAGGAAACTTTTTGGCCAAAAGAAAGGCGGGCATGTGCCCGCCCCGGGTTGGGGTGCGGATCAGTCCTGCACCACCGCCGCCGCCTGCAGCCGCTTGTTCACCCGCAGCGCCAGCAGCGTGCAGACCACGCCGGACAGCAGGTAGACGCTGACCGACACCAGGCCGAAGCGCGACGACAGGAACAGCACGACCACCGGCGCGAAGGCTGCGCCCAGCAGCCAGGCCATGTCGGCCGTCAGCGCGGCGCCGGTGTAGCGGAAATGCGGCAGGAAGTTGGACGTCACCGAGCCCGCCGCCTGACCGTAGGACAGGCCCAGCAGCACGAAGCCGACCAGGATGAAGGCTGCCTGGCCCGGCTTGCCGCCGCCCAGCATGAAGGGGGCGAACAGCGCGAACACGCCGATGGCGACGGCCAGTGCCCCCAGGAAGCTGCGCCGGCCGATGCGGTCGGCGATGAGGCCGGACATGGGCATTGCCGCGGCAGCGAAGGCGGCGCCCAGCAGCTCCATCTTCATGAAGTCCTCGACGCCCTGGTCGGCGAACAGCGCCACCCAGGACAGCGGGAACACCGTCACCAGGTGGAAGAGGGCGTAGCTGGCCAGCGCGGCAAAGGCGCCGATGGCGATGTGGTGGCCTTGCGCCGGCAGCAGCTCGCGCAGATAGGCGGGATCCAGCTCATGCTCCTCCATGCGCTTCTCGTACTCGTGCGTGACGACCAGGCGCAGCCGCGCAAACAGTGCGACGACGTTGATTGCGAAGGCCGTGAAGAACGGGAAGCGCCAGCCCCAGGAGAGGAAGTCCTTGGCATCCAGGCTGCCGTAGACGTACAAGAACACGCCCGAGGCAACGAAGAAGCCCAGCGGCGCGCCGAGCTGGCCCAGCATGGCGTACCAGCCGCGCCGGTGCGGCGGGGCGTTCAGGGCCAGCAGCGAGGGCAGGCCGTCCCAGGATCCGCCCAGGGCCAGGCCCTGGCCCACACGGGCCAGCGCCAGCAGCAAGATGGCCATGCCGCCGACATCGGCGTAGCTGGGCAGCAGGCCCATGCCGACCGTGGAGCAGCCAAGCAGGAAGAGGGCGGCGGTGAGCTTGGTCGAGCGGCCGAAATGGCGCTGGATGGACATGCCGATCAGCGTGCCGACCGGTCGGACGACGAACGCCAGCGCAAAGACCAGGAACGCGTAGAGGGTGCCAGTCAGGCGGTCGGCGAAGGGGAAGAAGAGGTGGGGGAAGACCAGCACCGAGGCGATGCCGAAGACGAAGAAGTCGAAATACTCGGACGCCCGGCCGATGATGACGCCCACGGCGATGTCGCCGGGGGCCAGGTCCTCGTCCGCGTGGGGGGCTGCAGGCCCGGATTGGGGGCTGTGGAGGGTACTGCTTGCGGTTGCCATTTGGGCTTGTCTCCGTCTGTGCCTAGGACAAAATGTCCAATCGTTGATTTAGCGCAATCAACTTACATTCCGTCATAGCACGCAAGATCGTTAACCCTCGCGCGCCTCTCAGGATGTACCCCAATAAGACTCTCCTTTGTCGCATTCCGGTCTTGATGGCCGGCCTGCTGCTCGCCGGCTGCAACGCCGTCGTGATGAAGCCGCACGGCGACATCGCACAACAGCAAGCCCAGCTCATCGTCACCTCGACGCTGCTCATGATGCTGATCATCGTCCCGGTGATCGCGCTGACGCTGTTCTTTGCATACCGTTACCGGCAGTCCAACACCGAGGCGACCTACACGCCGGACTGGGATCATTCCACGCGCCTGGAACTCATCATCTGGGGGGCGCCGCTGCTGATCATCATCGCGCTGGGCGCGATCACCTGGATCAGCACGCACAAGCTGGACCCCTTCCGCCCGCTGGACCGCATTGCTGCAGACAAGCCGCTGGCCGCCGACGTGAAGCCGCTGGAGGTCTACGTGGTGTCCATGGACTGGAAGTGGCTCTTCATCTATCCGGAGCAGGGCGTCGCGACCGTCAACGAGCTGGCTGCGCCGGTGGATCGGCCCATCCATTTCCGCTTCACGTCCACGTCGGTGATGAACACCTTCTACGTGCCGGCGCTGGCCGGCATGATCTACACGATGCCGGGCATGGAGACGCAGCTGCACGCCGTCATCAACAAGGCCGGCGTCTACGACGGCCTGTCGGCCAACTACAGCGGCGCGGGCTTCTCGGGCATGCGTTTCAAGTTCCACGGCCTGTCGGATGAGGAATTCGCGCGCTGGGTCGATGGCAACAAGACCGGCGGCAGCGCGCTGACCCGTGCCGACTACCTCCAGCTCGAACAGCCCAGCGCCAAGGAGCCCGTGCGCCGCTTCGCCAGTGTGGAGCCCGGCCTGTGGAGCGCCATCGTCGACCGCTGCGTCGACGGCAAGAAGATGTGCGCCAGCCAGATGATGGCCATCGACGCCGCCGGCGGTGCCGGCAAGGGCGGCGTGGCAAGCACCATGCGCAGCCCCTGGCGCGACGCTGACGGCGTGCAGCGCGAGCGCACCGTCGTCGCCGGGCTGTGCACGCCCACCAATCCGCTGGGCCTGCCCATCGAGACGGCTTCCGCCGCCACGCCGAAGAACTGAGTCTGCCGATGTCCACTGCACAACACCAGGCTGCTGTCGAGCAGCTCCACCCCATCCTCGGCCGCCTCGGCTGGGACGCGATCCCCTACCACGAGCCCATCCTCGTCGGCACCTTTGCCGCCGTGGCACTGGGCGGCCTCTTCGTGCTGGCGCTGCTGACGAAGTTCCGCCTCTGGGGACCGCTGTGGCGTGACTGGATCACCAGCATCGACCACAAGAAGATCGGCATCATGTACATCGTGCTGGGCGTCGTGATGCTGCTGCGCGGCTTCGCCGACGCCATCATGATGCGCGCCCACCAGGCCATGGCCTTCGGTGACAACGCCGGCTTCCTGCCGCCGCACCACTACGACCAGGTCTTCACGGCGCACGGCGTCATCATGATCTTCTTCGTCGCCATGCCGCTGGTGACTGGCTTCATGAACTACATCGTGCCGCTGCAGATCGGCGCGCGCGACGTGGCCTTCCCGTTCCTGAACAACTTCAGCTTCTGGATGACGGCTGGCGGCGCCATCCTGGTGATGATCTCGCTGTTCATCGGCGAGTTCGCCAAGACAGGCTGGCTGGCCTACCCGCCGCTGTCCGGCATCCTTGCCAGCCCTGACGTGGGGGTGGACTACTACGTGTGGGCGCTGCAGATCGCGGGGGTGGGCACGACGCTGTCGGGCATCAACCTGGTCGCCACCATCATCAAGATGCGCGCGCCCGGCATGACCATGATGAAGATGCCCGTCTTCACGTGGACTTCGCTGTGCACCAACGTGCTCATCGTCGCAACCTTCCCGGTGCTGGCCGCCACGCTGGCGCTGCTGACCGCTGACCGCTATCTGGGCACCAACTTCTTCACGAACGACCTCGGCGGCAACGCCATGCTGTACGTGAACCTGATCTGGATCTGGGGCCACCCCGAGGTCTACATCCTGGTGCTGCCGGCGTTCGGCATCTTCTCGGAGATCGTGTCCACCTTCAGCCGCAAGAAGCTGTTCGGCTACGCGTCCATGGTCTATGCGACAGTGGTCATCACCATCCTGTCCTACCTTGTCTGGCTGCACCACTTCTTCACGATGGGCTCGGGTGCCAGCGTGAACTCGTTCTTCGGCATCACGACGATGATCATCTCGATCCCAACGGGCGCGAAGATCTTCAACTGGCTGTTCACGATGTACCGCGGCCGCATCAAGTTCGATGTGCCGATGCTGTGGACCGTGGGCTTCATGGTCACCTTCGTCATCGGTGGCATGACCGGCGTGCTGCTGGCCGTGCCGGCGGCGGACTTCGTGCTGCACAACAGCCTGTTCCTGATCGCCCACTTCCACAACGTCATCATCGGTGGCGTGGTGTTCGGCGCCTTCGCCGGCATCAACTACTGGTTCCCGAAGGCCTTCGGTTTCCGCCTGGACGCGTTCTGGGGCAAGGTGTCGTTCTGGTGCTGGCTGATCGGCTTCTGGGTCGCGTTCATGCCGCTGTACGTGCTGGGCCTGATGGGTGTCACGCGCCGCGTGAGCCACTTCGACGACCCGTCGCTGCAGATCTGGTTCATCGTCGCCGCGATCGGTGGCGCCATCATCGCCTGCGGCATCGCCGCCTTCCTGATCCAGATCGGCGTCAGCATCCTGCGCCGCAAGGAGCTGGCCGACACGACCGGCGACGTCTGGGGCGGCCGCACGCTGGAATGGTCCACGGCCTCGCCGCCGCCGGACTACAACTTCGCCTTCACGCCCATCGCCCATGACATGGACGCCTGGCACGACATGAAGCAGCGCGGTGTCGAGCGTCCGACGAAGGGCTTCGTGGCCATCCACATGCCCAGGAACACGGGCGCCGGCTTCGTCATCGGCATGCTGGCCACGGCCATGGGCTTCGCGCTGATCTGGCACATGTACTGGATCGCCGCGGTGGGCTTCGCCGCCACCGTCATCGCCGCCATCGTGCACACCTTCAACTACAACCGCGACTACCACATCCCGGCCGACGCGGTGACCCGGACCGAGGACGAGCGCACGCGCGCCCTCGCCGCGGCCGCCTGACCGGGAGAACCCGACATGTCTGCAACCATTGCCACCCATGTGAACGGCGCGCCGGTCTATTACGACCGCAGTGGAGAGCACCACCCGCCCAACAGCACCATGCTGGGCTTCTGGCTCTACCTGATGAGCGACTGCCTCGTCTTCGCGGTGCTGTTCGCCGTCTACGCCGTGCTGGGCCGCAGCTATGCGGCCGGCCCGTCGGGCGCCGACCTGTTCGACCTGCCGCTGGTGGCCGCCAACACCGCGCTGCTGCTGTTCTCGTCCATCACCTACGGCTTCGCGATGATCGCGATGCAGGCCCGCAAGAAGGGCCAGCTGCTGGCCTGGCTGGCCGTCACGGGCCTGTTCGGCCTGGGCTTCCTGGGCATCGAACTGTACGAGTTCGCCCACCTCATCCACGAGGGGGCCGGCCCGCAGCGCAGCGCCTTCCTGTCCAGCTTCTTCACGCTGGTCGCCACGCACGGCCTGCACGTCACGTTCGGCTGCATCTGGCTGGTCACGCTGATGGTCCAGGTGCGCAAGCTGGGTCTCACGCCCGCCAACCGCCGCCGGCTGATGTGCCTGTCGATGTTCTGGCACTTCCTGGACGTCGTCTGGATCGGCGTCTTCACCTTCGTCTACCTGATGGGAGCGCTGTGATGGCGGCCAACCACGACCACGCCCACCACGGCGATGACCATCTCGACGGCGAGGCGGACTTCCACGTCAGCTTCAAGGGCTATGCGATCGGCTTCATCCTGTCCGTCATCCTGACCGCCATCCCCTTCTGGCTCGTCATGGGCAAGGTGCTGCCCAGCCCCAAGATGACCGGCTTCGTCATCCTCGGCTTCGCGGCCGTGCAGATGGTCGTGCACATGATCTATTTCCTGCACATGAACGCCAAGGTCGAGGGCGGCTGGTCCATGCTGGCCCTGCTGTTCACGGTGGCGCTGGTCGCCATCATGCTGGCCGGCTCGGTCTGGGTCATGTTCCACATGAACACCAACATGATGCCGACGCCCGACCCCGCGGCGATGCGCAACATGCCTTGACATGGGTCGTGCCGCGCGCGTCGTCCTGATCGTCAGCGCGGCACTGGCCAGCCTGGGATTTCTGGCGCTGGCCGCCTGGCAGTTCCAGCGCCTGGCCTGGAAGGAAGACCTCATCGCCCGCGTCGAGCGGCGGCTGCAGGCCGAGCCGGTGGCGCCGCCACCGGCTTTTGCCGTTGTGGCCCAGGCCGACGAATACCGCCGCCTGCGCCTGCATGGCCGCTTCGAGCCGAGCGAGGTGCTGGTGCAGGCCACGACGGAGCTGGGTGGTGGCCACTGGGTCATGGCGCCGATGCGCCTGGACGACGGCAGCGTGGTACTCGTCAACCGCGGCTTCGTGCCGCCCGAGCAGCGCGCGCCCGAGCGCCATGCCGCGCCTGCCGGTCCCATCGAGCTGGTGGGCCTGTTGCGCCTGACCGAGACCGGCGGCGGCCCGCTGCGCCGCAACGAGCCGGCCGCGGGCCGCTGGTACTCGCGCGACGTGGCCGGCATCGCGGCGCAGTTGGGCCTTGCCGGCCCGGTCGCCCCCTTCTTTGTCGACGAGTCCGCCGACCCCGCCCAGCCGCGGCGCTGGCCGCGCCCCGGCCTGACGGTGCTGCGTTTCGCCAACAATCACGCCGTCTACGCCATCACCTGGCTGGCGCTTGCGGCCATGGCCGCCGCCGCGGCCGTCTACCTGGTCCGCGAGGAGCGCCGGCGCGCGCCGTCTTGAAAACCACGCCTGCCCCCGTCATCGCCCAGCCTGCCGCCGAAGCCGTCGGCGTCGCCCCCGAGCGCCGCGCCGGCCGCGCCAACCTGCGCCAGCTCATCGAGCTGCGCTGGCTGGCCGTCGGCGGCCAGCTCGCTACGGTGCTGGTCGTGCATGCTGGCCTGGGCATCGCGCTGCCCTGGGCCGAGATGCTCAGCCTGCTGGGCATACTCGTCGCCTTCAACCTGTTCAGCCTGTGGCGCAACCGGCTCGCGCAGCCGGTGTCGCAGATCGAGCTCTGCGTCGCGCTGCTGGTGGACGTGGGCGTGCTGACGGGCCAGCTCTACCTGGCTGGTGGCAGCGACAACCCCTTCATCTACCTCTATCTGCTGCAGGTCGCCGTCGCCTCGGTGCTGCTGCGGCCGGGCTATCTGCTGGCCGTCATCGTCAGCACGGTGTCGGGCTTCGTGCTGCTGATGCAGTGGCACCGCCCGCTGCTGCTGGACGCCTCCACGCCGACGACGCTGTCGCCCAACTACCTCGGCGGCCTGCTGCTGTGCTTCGTGCTCAACGTGGGCCTGCTCAGCGTCTTCATCGTGCGCATCAACCGCAACCTGCGCCAGCGCGATGCCGAGCTGGCCGAGCTGCAACAGCGCGCGGCCGAGGAGGTGCACATCCTGCGCATGGGCCTGCTTGCCAGCGGTGCGGCGCACGAACTCGGCACGCCGCTGGCCACGCTCAGCGTCATCCTGGGCGACTGGGCCCATATGGCGCCTTTCGCCGCCGAGCCCGAGCTGCGCGAGGAGATCGACGAGATGCAGCGTCAGATCCTGCGCTGCAAGGCCATCGTCACCGGCATCCTGATGTCGGCCGGCGAGATGCGCGGCGAAGCGCCGCAACTGACGACGCTGCAGGTCTTCATTGACGGCCTGGCCGACGGCTGGCGCGCCGCCCATCCGATGGCCGAACTGGCGGTGCGCTGCGAACACCTGCCGGATGCACAGATCATCTCGGACAGCGCGCTGCAGCAGGTCATCGGCAACCTGCTGGACAATGCCGCAGAGGCCGCCCCCGGCACGCCGCTGACGCTGTTGGCCAGTTGCCCGGACGAGGAGACGCTGACGCTGAGCGTGCTCGACGAAGGTCCCGGCTTCGACGACGAGCGCCTCAAGCATTTCGGCGACCCCTACCAGAGCAGCAAGGGCCAGCCCGGTCGCGGCATGGGCCTGTTCCTGTCGGTCAACGTCGCGCGCACCCTGGGTGGCCGGCTGCAGGCGCGCAACCGCGACGGCGGCGGCGCCGAGGTCGTGCTGACGCTGCCGTTGGCGTCGCTGCTGCCTCGACAATCCCCTCCCGATGCTCGCCGCTGAAGAAGACCGTTTCCTGCTGATCGTCGAGGACGACGACAGCTTCGCCCGCACGCTGACCCGCTCCTTCGAGCGCCGTGGCTGGCGCGTCATGCGCGCCACCGGCCTGGACGACATGAAGGCCTTGCTGGATGCGCTGCCCGAGGACGAGGAACTTGGCCATGCCGTCGTGGACCTCAAGCTCGCCGGCGGCGCCTCGGGCCTGGCCTGCGTGCAGGCCCTGCACGGCTGGGACCCGGAGGTGCTCATCGTCGTGCTGACCGGCTATGCCAGCATCGCGACCGCCGTGGAAGCCATCAAGCTGGGTGCATGCCACTACCTCGCCAAGCCGGCCAACACCGACGACATCGAGGCCGCGTTCGCGCGTCGCCAGGGCGACGCCGACGTGGAGGTGACCGAGCGCCAGACCGCGTCCATCAAGACGCTGGAATGGGAGCGCATCCACGAGGTGCTGGCCGAAACCGGCTTCAACATCAGCGAGACCGCGCGACGCCTGGGCATGCACCGGCGCACGCTGGCGCGCAAGCTCGAGAAGCAGCGGATCAAGTAGCGAGCCGCGCCAGCAGCTCATAGCTGCGCCGCCGCAGCGCGTGGTCGTGCACCGCGCAGGCCACGATGAACTCGTCCGCCTGCGTGCGCTCGCGTGTCGCGGCCAGGCCGGCACGTACCGTCTCCGGCGAACCGACGACGGATTCGGACAGCATGCGTTGCACCTGCGCCTCCTCCATCGGATTCCACAGCGCCTCCATGCTCGCCACCGGCGGCGGCAGCTTGCCGCGACGGCCGCGCACCATGCCAAGGAAGCGCTGCTGGGCCGACGTGAACAGCCAGCGTGCCTCCTCGTCCGTCGGCGCGACGACGACGTTCAGCCCCACCATCGCATGCGGCCTGGGGTGGCGCACGCCGGGCTTGTAGGTCGCGCGGTAGATCTGCAGCGCCTGCATCAGCAGCTCCGGCGCGAAGTGCGACGCGAACGCGAACGGCAGGCCCAGGTAGGCCGCCAACTGCGCGCTGTAGAGGCTGGAGCCCAGCAGCCAGATCGGCACCTCCGTGCCCTGGCCCGGCACGGCGCGCACCTGCGCCTCGGCGGCCACCGGCGCGAGATAGGCCTGCAGCTCCAGCACGTCGTTGGGGAATCCGTCCTCGCCCGTGCTCTCCAGGCTGCGGCGCAGCGCGCGCATCGTCGGCCGGTCTGTGCCCGGCGCACGGCCCAGCCCGAGGTCGATGCGGCCGGGGAAGAGCTCGGCCAGCGTACCGAACTGTTCGGCGATCGTCAGCGGCGCATGGTTGGGCAGCATGATGCCGCCCGCGCCGACGCGGATGCGGCGCGACGCGGCCGCGAGCTGGCCGATCAGCACCGCCGTGGCCGAGCTGGCCACGCCCTCCATGTTGTGGTGTTCGGCGACCCAGTAGCGCGCATAGCCCAGCTCGTCGGCGAGGCGCACGAGGTCCAGGCTGTTCAGCAGCGCTTCACGGGTGGTGGCGCCTTCGACGACAGGGGCCAGATCGAGGATGGAAAGCGGGGGCAGGGTAGACATGGCGGCATCTTGCCGCCAGCCCCTTGGCCCCGTCAGGGCAGGGGCTTGCGCAGCCGTGCGTGGAGCCAGGGGCCGAGGCGAGCCTGGTAGGCCTGGGCGTCGAAGTCGTGCAGATCGACATGGGCCGCGCCGTTCACGGGCCACAGCGTCTTGGGCGGCGGCGCGGCGTCGAAGAGCCGTTCGGTCTCGGGCCAGCGTGTGTGCCGGTCTGCGGTGCCGGCGGCGATCAGGAGCGGCGCGCGGACCATGGCTATGGCGTCCACGGGCCGCAGCTGCGCCGCGCTCAGGTCCAGCCGCAGCGGCAACTGCACCAGCAGCAGCGGCGCCAGCAGCCGGCCGGCCAGCTGCCCCAGGCGCATCGCGAGGCGATCCTGCACGGCGTCTTCTATGGTGGGGTAGACCGACTCCAGCACCAGTGCATCCAGCTCGGGCTGACGTTCGGCAAACAGCAGCGCGGCGCCGCCCAGCGACACACCGATGGCGCCGATCTTCTCGCCGGGCAGCCTGTTACGCAGCCAGGCCAGCGCGGCGTCTGCGCCCGTGGCCTCGCGGCGGCCGAACGTGATGCGATCGCCGCTGCTCGCGCCATGCGCCGGCAGGTCGACGAGGAGGCTGGCGATGCCCTCGCGCTGCAGCCAGCTTGCGCGCGCCAGCATCTGCAGCCGGTTGCCGCGCACGCCGTGCAGCAGCAACGCGGCGCCCTCGCCGGCACGGCCGGGCAGGAGCCAGCCGCAGACCTGCTGGCCGTTGCCGTAGGGGATGCGCACCTGTTCCGCCCGGACGCCGGCAGGCAGCTGGGGCAGGGTCGCGCGAGCCGGGCGCGTCAGGAATTCCCCGGCGACCAGGCCCAGTATCACCAGGCCGGCCATTAGCAGGCAGCCGCCGATCAGGAGTTGTCGCATGCCGGCATGATCGCCGCTTCTCCGGGACCGAGGTCCAGCACAGTACGCACCAACTGCGGCCCGTCCGGGTGTGGCGTGAAGCGGGCGCCCAGCTCGCGCATCAGCGCCAGCATGCGCCGGTTGTCTGTCAATACGTCGCCATACAGCTTCTGAACGCCATGGGCGCGCGCATGGGTCGAGAGATGGGCCATCAGGCGGCGGCCCAGGCCGAGGCCCTGCCAGTCGTCCGCCACGGCGACGGCGAACTCGGCGTGCTCGGGCCGCCCTGCCTCGCGCACATAGCGTGCGTCGGCCACGACCGGTGCATCTGGCTCCAGTGCCTCGGCCACCCAGGCGAGGTGCAGGCGCTGGTCTACATCGGTCAGCAGCCTCAGCAACGTGGGGCTGAGCTCGCGCAGCCCGACGTGGAAGCGCTTGTGGCGCGAGTCCAGCGACAGGCCGCGGAAGAAGGCCTGCTCGGCACCGGCGTCCGCCGCGGCGACGGGGCGCAGCCGGATCGCGCGGCCGCCGCGAAGCGGCCACGCCTCATGATCCGGCGCGGCGAGCAGCGGCCGCTGCTCGACCTCCGTGTTCACGCCCGTGCTCCGGCGGCGGCCGGACGCAGATCCAGCACGGCGGGGCCGCTCAGCGCGCTGACGGTGATGCCCTCGCGGCCTCGCACCGTGAAGCATTGGCCGGCCTCCAGCACGATGTCGCGCGGGTCGCGGTCTATGGTGACCCACAGCGTGCCGGCGGCGCTGCACAGGTGGGTGGCGTGCGCCTTGGGCAGGCGCGAGGTCTGGCCGCGTTGCAGAAGCAGCCGGGTGAGGGGCGGGTCGATCAGCATGGTGTGCTCCTCGGGCGGCCTTGCGCGCCGTTGGCATGCCGGGTTGGCATGCTTGCGTTGGGGCCGCATGGCGTGGATAGTGCTGCCATCCTCCAGAGCAGACAAACGATGATTCGGAAGGCTTCGCATTCCTCCAGCGCATGGCAAACAAGCCCGTCGACCATCTCCCGCCGCTGCAGCTGCTGGCCGCCTTCGAGGCGGCGGCGCGGCATCTGAGCTTCACGCGGGCCGCCGAGGAACGCTTCGTCACGCAGTCGGCCATGAGCCGGCAGATGCGCGCGTTGGAGGAGGAGTTGGGCGTGGCGCTGTTCGAGCGACGTCACCGCGCGCTCGTGCTGACCGAGGACGGCCAGCGCCTGCTCGCCGCCTGCTCGGCCGCGTTGAACACGTTGCGCGTGGCGGTGCGCACGGTGCGCGAACCGCACCAGCGCCAGGTGCTGGCGCTGACGACCACGCCGGGCTTCGCGTCGCTGTGGCTGATCCCGCGACTGACGGCCTTCACGCGGGCCCACCCGGGCATAGACGTGCGGCTGGACGCGGGCCTGGGCAACCGCAACCTGGCCAGCGAGGGCTTCGACGTCGCCATCCGCTACAGCCCGGTGGGCGCGGCCTTGGGGACGCAGCTGTTCGCCGAATCCATGCTGCCCGTCTGCAGCCCTCTGCTGGTGGGCGAGCTGGGCCTGCCGCTGCGCGCGCCGGCTGACCTGGCCCGTCACACGCTGCTGCACCTGGCCATGGACGGCGACAGCCCAGGCATGCCGGCCGAATGGGAGCCCTGGCTCAACGCCTGGGGCCTGGCCGACCTGCGACCGGCGGCGCGGTTGAGCTTTTCCAGCTATGCCGAGGCCATCGCCGCCGCCGTGGCGGGGCAGGGTGTGGCGCTGGGGCGTCGGCCGCTGGTGGATGGGCTGCTGGACAGTGGTCAGCTCGTCACGCCGTTCGGCGCAGGTATCGCGTCCGCGCGAGCCTACCGGCTCATCGTCGACCCGGCGGCCAAGTCGCGGCCGGCGGTGAAGGCCTTCGAGCGATGGCTTCTGGCGCAGTGCGCCGCGCCGGGAGGCTAGCCGGCCAAGCCCGCGTAGACGTACTGCACGTCGTCGTTGTCGTCGAGTGCCGCGAGGAAGCTCTCCACTTCCTCCAACTGCTCGGCGGTGAGGCTGGCCGGGTCGACCGGGTTTCTGGGTCGGTAGCCCAGCCTGGCGCTCAACACCGTGAAGCCATGGGCGGGCAGCGCGCGGCTGACGAGATCCAGGTCGGCCGGGTCGGTGAGGAAGAGCGTCACGCCATCCTCGTCCGCGGGCACCAGGTCCTGCGCGCCGGCCTCGATGGCCGCGCTGTCGGCATCGGCGCCGGCCGTGGCGGCCTCGGCTTCGATCAGGCCCAGGTGGTCGAAGTCCCAGCTCACCGTGCCCGAGGTGCCGAGCTGGCCCTTGCGGAACAGCACGCGCATGTCCGATGCTGCGCGGTTCACGTTGTCGGTCAGCACCTCCACCATCACCGGCACGCGGTGCGGCGCGAAGCCTTCGTAGATGGCCTGCTCAAAATGGATGGTCTCGCCGGTCAGGCCTGCACCCTTCTTGATGGCGCGGTCCAGCGTGTCCTTGGGCATGGATACCTTGCGCGCCTGCTCCACCGCCATCCGCAGCCGCGCGTTGTCCTTGGGGTCGGCGCCGTTGCGCGCCGCGATCATGATGTCCTTGGCCAGCTTGCCGAACAGCCTGCCCTTGGCGTTGGCGGCGATGTCCTTGTGCTTGGCTTTCCATTGCGCGCCCATGGGGAATCCTGTCTGTAGGTCGGGTGAGCCCGGCGCCATGGGGAGGCTTGGGCGGGGGCGCTACTTTACGGGGTGCACTTTGTGTCCTGCCTCGAACCTGTCCAGGCGTGTACAGCTGCTGCAGCTCTTCCCCGCCAATCGACCAACGGTCGTCCTAGTAGAACCCCACCCGCTGCCTATAGCGCTCATTGCGCTCCCGGTCATACGCCTGCGCATCGAAGGACTCGCCTCGGATGGCCCGCAGCACTTGCCCTCCGGTTGGCATGACCGCCGGATTGACGAAGCGGCTCGTGTCCCAGAAGTTGGACCTCATGAAGGCTTTGGAGCATTGCGTGTAGGCCTCATCGATGTCGATCAGCAGGCCCAGCAGCGGGCGTTTGCCCTCCACGGTGGAGGGACTGAGCAGGTCGGTGTCAGTGGTGATCGTGGCGCGGCCGTTGACGCGAAAGCTGTCGGTGACGCCGGGCACCGTGAAGAGCAGGCCAAGGCGTGGGTTCGCCAGGATGTTGCGCAGGGTGTCAGCAATGCGGTTGCCCGGGCGCTCGGGCATCAACAAGGTCTTGTCGTCGAGGATGCGGACGAAGCCCGCCCCGTCGCCGCGCGGGCTGATGTCGCAGTTCCCTTGGGCATCGCTGCTGGCCACGCACACCAGCGGCGAGCGCTCGATGAACTGGCGGGTCATCGCGTTGAGGCGGTCGGCGATCTTGGCGCAGACGGCCTCGCTTGGCTCGCCAATCAGAGCCCGCAACTCGGTCTCGGTCCGGACGACATGCGGCGTCAGTGGATGGGGCGAGCGTGAAGACATGGGGCGCCTAGATGTTCAGCTTGGATGCGGGAATTGTGTGGCTGGACAAGGTCGAGGCCGATCCTGCCGAGGCGGGATCCGCCGATGCCCCGCCCATGGAAAGGGCTGCGAGGACTGCGACCTTGCACGCAATCACAACGGCGGAGCTCCGGCGCGCAGGCCGCGCCCCAGGCGCTGGGCGCGTCCAGCCCAACGCGCCCAGCGCGGCCAGGCTCAGTGCCAGCCAACCGGGCTCCGGCACCGTACCTTCGGAGCTGTCCGGGGCGATCCCCAGCGACAGGAAGCTGAGGTCGTCGACGAACTGCAGGAACGCAGCACCATCGACTTCGATGGAGTAGGCGGTAAAGGGTGTATCCAGCGACAGGTGCGTCCAAGCGCAGCTGTACCCGGGTTGGCAGCGCCTGTTGGACAAGGCATCCGTGCTCGCAGACGCAATCTTGTTCATGTGCTTGTCGAAGGCGCGAACCGTGGCATAGCCCTGGCCTGCGAACATGCTGCACTCGGCCTGGATGATCTGCGGCGCCTTGCCGGCGCGCATGAAGGCTCTCTGAGGTTGGCAAAGAAAACGCCATGGAGCTGCTCAGCTCACGAGGTCGACCTCAGTCGGAGCTGCCCAAGGTCGCCACCACCTTCCTTGTCTGCCCCGCCCGCCACACCGTCAACGTCACCTTCTCGCCGATCTGCCGCAGCTCGATGAGGGACAGCATGTCGTCCAGGTCCGCCACCGTCTGGCCGTCGACGGCGGTGATGACGTCGCCCTGCACGATGCGGCCGCTGCGGTCGCGGCCAAAGGGCCGCAGGCCGGCGGCGGCGGCCGGGCTGTTGTTCGCCACGTTGAGCAGCAGCACGCCCTTGGGCGCCCCCAGCGCCTGAGCGAGGTTGGCCGGCCCCGACGTGACGCCCAGTGCCGGCCGGATGAAGCGACCGTCGCGGATCAGCCGCGGCACGATGCGGTTCACTTCATCCACCGGAATGGCAAAGCCGATTCCGGCGCTGGCGCCGCTGGGGCTGTAGATGGCCGTGTTGACGCCGATCAGCCGCCCCGCCGAGTCCAGCAGCGGGCCGCCGGAGTTGCCCGGGTTGATGGCCGCGTCGGTCTGGATGGCGCCCTTGATGGTGCGGCGGGTGACGGATTCGATCTCGCGGTTCAACGCCGAGACGATGCCGGTGGTCAACGTCTGGTCCAGGCCGAAGGGGTTGCCGATGGCGTAGACCTTCTGGCCTACCTGCAGCTCGCGGCTGGTGCCCACCGCGATCGCCGGCAGCTTGGCGCCCGGCGCCTCGATGCGCAGCACGGCGAGGTCGCGGTCGGGGAAGGCGCCGACCAGCCGGGCCGGATAGCTGCTCTGGTCAGCCAGCGTGACGGTGGCGCGGTCGCCATCCTGGATGACGTGGAAATTGGTGACGATGTGGCCGCTGTCATCCCAGACGAAGCCGGTGCCCGTGCCGCGCGGCTGCTCGCTGGTGCGCAGCGAGAAGAAGTCGCGCTGCACGGTCAGCGTCGTGATGTGCACGACCGAGGGCGAGACGCGCTTGAAGACGCCAATGTTGTTCAGCTCCTCGGCGTCCAGCGCGCCGCGGGGCGCGATGGTGCGGGGCGGGGTGGCGGGCGCCGCCGCGGCCAGGGTCGCGGTGAGCAGCAGGGAAAGCAACAGCGGTTTGATTGACATGATGAACAAAAAAAGGCACCTCACGGCGCCGCCTTCATCGGACGGCTGCCGTGGGGCCGTGACGTGAGGGCGGGTTCAGGCCTTGCAGTCCTTGCCGCGCGGCCCCTTGAAGCCCTTGGCCTTGGCGTCGGCCTCCTTCATGTAGCTGCCCTCCTTGGTCTTGCCATACCAGCGATCGCCCTCGCAGTGATAGACCTTGGTCTTCTCGTTGACCCAGACGAGGCCGGGGCCGCCGCCGGCCGCGGCCGTGGCGGCAGGCTGTGGCGGCCGTTTGTCGGCCTTGGCCGCGGCGGGCGGTGGCGTCGGTGCCGCTGCGGGGGGCGGCGCCGCGGCAGTCGGCTTGGCGCTCGGGGCGGGAGCCGCTGCGGCCGCGGGCGCCGCAGCGTCGCCGTACCACTCCTTCACGCCCTTGTGGCCACGGCAGGCACCCTGCTTGGCGCCGCTGTAGTAGCTGCCGTCCTTGCACTGGCCTGTGGTGCCAGCCGGCGCATCGGCCGGCGGACTCGCCAGTGCCGCGAGCGGCATCGAGGCAGCGAGGAGTGTCGCGATCAGCAATGTCTTCATGTCCACTACGCTCCGTAATCAACGCCACAGCGGCGCGAGACGATCTTATGGGCGCATGCCTTCCCCCGGGTGTCGGCTGGCGTGCACACAATAGCGCCCCATGCCAGCCGCCCGCTCCGATCGTCTTGACGCCCTTCGCGGCGCCGCCATCGTATGGATGGCGGCCTTCCACTTCGGCTTCGACCTGAACCACTTTGGCTGGATACGCCAGGACATCTACCGCGACCCGGTCTGGACCTGGCAGCGGACCTGCATCGTCAGCCTGTTCCTGTTCTGCGCCGGTGGCGGCCAGGCCTTCGCTGTGCTGGCAGGCCAGGGCGCCGGGCGGTTCTGGAAGCGCTGGGGCCAGGTCGCCGCCTGTGCGCTGCTGGTGTCGGCGGGCTCGTGGTTCATGTTCCCGAACAGCTGGATCAGCTTCGGCGTGCTGCACGGCATCGCGGCGATGCTGCTGTTGCTGCGCCTGGGCCTGAGCCGGCTGCCGAACGCGGCCCTGCTCGCGCTGGCGGCGCTCGCCATCGCGGCGCCTCGCCTGGTGCAGCTGGCCGCCTTCGACACGCGCTGGACCAACTGGGTGGGCCTGGTCACGCACAAGCCCATCACCGAGGACTACGTGCCGGTGCTGCCCTGGCTGGGCGTCATGCTGGTCGGCTTCGTCGCCACGCGCGCCCGGCCGCAGCTCTGGGCCGGCCGCGCGCCCAGGCCGCTGGCGGTGCTGGGGCGCTGGTCGCTGAGTTTCTACATGGTCCACCAGCCCGTGCTGATAGGTGTGCTGATGGCGCTGCAGTTGCTGCGTTGAGGAGATGTGATGCGAAAGATGCTCGTGGCCACGCTCGGCCTCTGCGTGGCTGCGGCCGCCACGGCCGCGCCGTTCGCCTGGCCGAGCGGCGCCCAGGCGGCCGTCAGCCTGGGCTATGACGACGGCCTGAACAGCCAGCTCGACCACGTCATCCCCGCGCTGAACCGGCGCGGCCTGCGCGCCAGCTTCTATGTGCCCATCAACGGCCCGACGCTGCCCGGCCGCCAGAACGAATGGAAGGCCGCCGCCGCGGCCGGCCACGAGCTTGGCAACCACAGCCTGTTCCATGGCTGCTCCGCCAAGGGGCCGGGGCGCGACTGGGTGCAGCCGCAGCACGACCTGGACCGGCAGATGGCGCCCCAGGTGCAGGAGCAGATCATCGCCGCCAATACCTGGCTGCAGTCACTGGATGGCCGCACGCGCCGCACCTTCACGCCGCCCTGCCTTGATCTGCAGGCAGGCGGCCAGGACTTCGTGGCCGCCTTGCGGCCGCATTTCGTCGCCTACCGTGCTGCCGGCCCCGGCCTGGTGAGCGACACCGCCCAGCTGGACCCCTATGCGATGCCGGTCTATTTCGTCGAAGGTTGGACCGGTGAGCAACTGATCGCCCTCGTCGAAAGGGCAGCCGCCCAGGGGGCGCTGGTGTCGCTGCTCTTCCATGGCGTGGGCGCCGAGCACCTCAGCGTGACGCGTGCTGCGCATGAGCAGCTGCTGGACCATCTGTCCAGCAACAAGACCCGTTTCTGGACAGACAGCTTCGTGAACATCATGGAGAACGCGCGCCGGCAGGCCGGTCGCTGACAATCCCGGGCATGAGTTCTACCAAGTCCGTCCTGTTCGGCTTCCACGCCGTCACCGTCCGCCTCAAGACCCACCCCGCTTCCGTCGCCGAGGTGCATTTCGACCCGGCGCGGCGCGACCAGCGCATGCGCGCCTTCATCGAGCGGGCGAAGGAGGCCGGCGCCAAGCTGGTGGAGAGCAGCGACGAGCGGCTGAGCCAGCTGGCCGGCAGCCCGCGCCACCAAGGTGTCGTCGCCCGCGTGGCGGCCATCGCGCAGCCGCATTCGCTGGACGACGTTCTGGACGCCGTGGAAGGCCCGCCGCTGGTGCTGGTGCTGGACGGCGTGACCGACCCGCACAACCTCGGCGCCTGCCTGCGCGTGGCCGATGGCGCTGGCGCCCATGCCGTCGTCGCACCCAAGGACCGCGCAGTGGGCCTGAACGCGACGGTGGCCAAGGTGGCCAGCGGCGCGGCCGAGACCGTGCCCTATCTGATGGTCACCAACCTGGCCCGCACGCTGAACGAGCTGAAGGAGCGCGACATCTGGGTGGTCGGGACGTCCGACCAGGCAGAGCGCTCCATCTACGACCTGGACTTCACGCGCCCCACTGCCTTCGTGCTGGGCGCGGAAGGCGAGGGCATGCGCCAGCTCACGGCCAAGACCTGCGACGAGCTGGTACGCATCCCGATGGCCGGTGCCGTCGAGAGCCTGAACGTGTCGGTCGCGTCGGGCGTCTGCCTGTACGAGGCACTGCGCCAGCGTTCGGCACCGGGCAGTCGATAATTCTGACTATTCAGAAAAACTAGGAACTCCGCCATGGCTGTCATCGAAGTCAAGCATCCCCTCGTCAAACACAAGATCGGCCTGATGCGCGAGGCCGAAATCTCGACGAAGAAGTTTCGCGAGCTGACCGGCGAGATTGCCCGCCTGCTGGCCTACGAGGCGACGGCCGACTTCGTGACCGAGAAGGTGACCATCCAATGCTGGAGCGGCGCGGCCGAGGTGGACCAGATCGCCGGCAAGAAGGTCACCGTCGTGCCCATCTTGCGCGCTGGCCTGGGCATGCTGGACGGCGTGCTGGACATCCTGCCCAACGCCAAGGTGTCGGTCGTCGGCCTGGCGCGTGACCATGAGACGCTGAAGCCGGTGAACTACTTCGACAAGTTCGTCGGCAACCTCGAGGCGCGCACGGCCCTCATCATCGACCCCATGCTGGCCACGGCGGGCAGCATGATCGCCACCGTCGACCTGCTGAAGGCGCGCGGCTGCAAGGACATCCGGGCGCTGGTGCTGGTGGCCGCACCGGAGGGCGTGAAGGCGCTGACGCAGGCTCACCCTGAGGTGCGTTGCTGGACGGCGGCCATCGACAGCCACCTCGACGAGGCCGGCTACATCATCCCGGGCCTGGGCGACGCCGGCGACAAGATCTTCGGCACCAAGGAAGGCTGAGCCCGGACCGAGGACAAGCCCTGCGGCTTGTCCGACGCCTGGCGAAGGGCCGATGGCCTGCCAGCTACCGGGCATGAGCCCGGACCGAGGACAAGCCCTGCGGCTTGTCCGACGCCTGACGAAAGACCGGTGGCCCGCCAACCAACGGGCACGGGCTGTTCAGCCCAGCACCTCGCGCAACGCCCGGTGCAGCAGCGCCAGCCCTTCATCGACTTCCGCGGCGCTGATGTTCAGCGCCGGCATCAGCCGCAGCAGGTGAGGCCGCGGTGCGTTGAGCAGCAAACCCACCGGAGCCAGCGCCTGCGCGGCGGCAACCACCTCGCCGGCACGCTCCGACGGCAGCACCAGCGCCCGCAGCAGCCCCAGGCCGCGCTCGCCCACCAGCCCATGCTCCCGCACGAGGGCCCGCAGACCCGCACTCAGCTGCGCGGCCCGCTGGTGCACGCCCGCCAGGAAGTCCTCGCGACAGACCTCGTCCACCACGGCCAAGCCCACCGCGGCCATCAGCGGGTTGCCGCAGAAGGTGCCGCCCTGGTCGCCGGGCTCGAAGCAGTTGAATGACTCCTTGCACAGCAGCGCGGCCAGCGGCACGCCGCCGCCCAGGCCCTTGGCCAGCGTCATCAGGTCGGGTTCGACGCCGAACTGCTCATAGGCGAAGGCCGTGCCGCAGCGGCCTATGCCGGTCTGCACCTCGTCGGCGATCAGCAGCACCCGGCGCTCGGCCGTCAGTGCGCGCAGTTCGCGCACGAACCCCGGGTCGGCAACGACCACGCCCGCCTCGCCCTGCACCAGCTCGATCATGACGGCCACGGTGCGCGGCGTCATCGCGCGCTCGACCGACGCGAGGTCGTTGAGTCTGGCCTTCGCGAAACCGCCGGGCATGGGCGGGTAGAGCTCGCTCCAGCCCGGCTTGCCCGAGGCGCTCATCATCGCCAGGGTGCGGCCGTGGAAGGCCTGTTCGAAGCCGATGATCTCGTGTGCGCCTGCGCGCATGCGGCTGCCCCAGCGTCGCGCCAGCTTCACGGCGCCCTCGTTCGCCTCGGCGCCCGAGCTCGCGAGGAAGACGCGGTCGAAACAGCTCAGCGCCACCAGCCGTTCGGCAAGATCGAGCAGCGGCCGGTTGTAGTAGGCCGGACTGGGGTTCAACAGCTGCTGCGACTGCCGCAGCAGGGCCTGCGTGATCAGGGCCGGGCTGTGGCCCAGGCTGTTCACGGCCCAGCCCTGCACGAGGTCGAGGTACTGCTTGCCGTTCTCGTCGGTGAGCCAGGCACCCTGGCCCGCGCTGAACACCGTGTCGGGCCGCTGCGTGATGGTGATGAGATCCTGCCCGAGGTTCATGGCGTGTCCCGCCAGTCGTAGTCCATCTGGCGGGCGGTGCGCAGCGCCAGCTCGTGGCCGTGCAGCCGCCGCACGAGGTGCAGGCTCATGTCCAGGCCGGCCGAGATGCCGGCCGACGTGAGCACGTCGCCCGTGTCCACCCAGCGCACGCGGTCGCGTACCTGCACCGCCGGCCTCAGCGTGCGCAGCGCGTCCAGGTCCTCCCAATGGGTGGTGGCGGCCAGGCCGTCCAGCACGCCGGCATCGGCCAGCAGCAGCGCACCGGTACACACCGACGCGAGCAGGCCGGCACCGCGCCGCTGGTCGGCGATCCAGGCGCGCAGCTCGGGCCGGCCCAGCTCGGCGTCCACGACGCCGCCAGGCACTATGGCGCAGGCGAGGGGCGGGTGCTCGCCCAGCGTGGCGTCGGGCCGCAGCTGCAGGCCGGCGCGGGCCCGGACCGGCGCGAGGCTGCGTGCGATGGTCGTCACGCTGAACAACGGTGCCGCGCCGGCGGGCTGGCTGCGCCCATGTACCCGGGCCGCGGTGGTGAACACCTCGTAGGGGCCGGCCATGTCCAGCAGTTCCATGTCGTCAAAGACCAGGATGCCAATGTTCATAGGGAGGCGGCCTCCTGCCGCCGGTGCTTGTCGATGTCGGGCAGTGTGTGGCGCGGCGCGCATGGCTGCAATGACGCAGTTCCCACCTTTTCTGCCAAGATGCGCGCATGACCTGCCGCATCGCCTTCGTGCTCTTCCCCGGCTTCCAGCAGCTCGATCTGGCGGGGCCGATGGCCGTGTTTGAGGTGGCCCGCCTGGCGCGGCCCGGCAGCTACGACTGGCGTCTCGTGGCCAGCGCGCCGCCCGCGGTGCGCAGCTCGGCCGGCATCGACTGGCCGGTGAAGGCCTTGCCGCGCAGACTGGGCGATCTGGACCTGGTCATGGTCATCGGCGGCGATGGCGTGGACGCCGCCTGCCGAGATGCACGCCTCATCGCCTGGCTGCGGCGAGCTGCAGGCTCGGGGGCGCGCATCGCCAGCATCTGCAGCGGCAGCCTGGTGCTGGCCGCGGCCGGCCTGCTGGACCACCGAACGGCCACGACGCATTGGTCGCGCAGCCGGCAGTTCGCGACCGACTTCCCGGCCGTGCGGCTGCAGCCCGACCGTATCTACGTGCGCGAACCCGCGGTGCGCGCGCGCCGGCGGCCCGAGCTCTGGACCAGTGCGGGCATGACGGCCGGCATCGACCTGTGCCTTGCGCTGCTGGCTCTCGACCATGGCGAGGAACTGGCCCGCGAGGCGGCGCGCCAACTGGTCGTGGAGCGGCGGCGTCCCGGCGGGCAGTCGCAGTTCTCGCCGTTGCTGGACCTGCAGCGCCCTGAGGGGCGCTTTGGTGCGCTGCTGGACGAAGTGCGCGGCAACCTGCGGCGCGATTACGGCGTGGAGGAACTGGCGGCGCGGGCCTGCATGAGCCCACGGCATTTCGCACGCTGCTTCCGCGCCGAGACCGGGGCGACGCCGGCTCAGGCGGTGGAGCGCCTGCGTGTGGAGGCTGCCCGCGCCGCGCTGGAGAACGGCGCGGCCTCGGTGTTGCGGGTGGCCGAAGAAGCGGGCTTTGGCAGCACGGAGCGTATGCGGCGGGCCTTCCAGCGCCTGCTCGGCCGGCCGCCCGCGGCCTTCCGCCCAGGTGGCATGGCGGCGCGGCCGGCCTGAACGGGAGCGTCAGACCAGGCCCAGCGCCCCCAGCACGCCGCCGGCCAGCACCATCCAGACCAGGCCCAGGCGTGTCTTCAGTACCAGCACGACGGTGACGGCCATCAGCGCCAGCGTGCCCCAGCGGTGCGCCTCGGCCTTGAGGAAGGGTTGGGCCAGCAGCCAGCCCGTCGCGATGATGAGCCCGAGTGTCAGCGGCGTCATGCCGGCCGAGAAGGCGCGCAGGCTGATGTGTTCGCGGTTGTTGCGTGCCCAGCGCGTGGCCGTCAGCGTCAGCACGCTGGATGGCAGCATGATGCCGGCCATGGACGCCGCGGCGCCGGGCAGGCCGGCGACGTTGTAGCCCAGCACGGCGACGAAGAGGATGTTGGGCCCCGGCGCCGCCTGGGCCAGTGCGATGGACGACGTGAACGAGGTGTCCGTCAGCCAGCCCGTCTTGTCGACCAGATAGCGGTGCATCTCCGGCACCGTCGTGATCGCGCCGCCGATGGCCAGCAGGGACAGCGTCAGGAAATGCAGGAATAGGGCGAAGAGATCAACCGGCGTCGTCATTCGGCGCTGCCCGGCCGCCCGAAAGCGCTGAAGCGCCCCTTCAGGGGGCAGTGAGCGAAGCGAGCGTGGGGCTTCATTTCCTCAGCCTCCACCAAGCCAGCGCCATGCCACCGCCGCCCAGCAGGGCCAGCACATGGAACAGCGGCCAGCGCAGCAGCCCTATCGCCACGAAGGCCAGCAGGGCCAGCCCCAGCGCCAGCGGCCGGCCCAGCGGGCTGGTCTTCAGGGCTGGAAGCAGCTTGATGCCGGTGGCCAGCACCAGCCCGGCAGCGACGGCGCCCATGCCGCGCAGCGCGCTCACCGCCGCCGGATACCGGGCCAGCTCGCCGTAGATCGCGGCCAGTCCCAGCACGACAACGGCCGGCGCAAGCAGCATGCCGGCCAGCGCGACGACGGCGCCGCGCAGGCCGAAGAAACGGTCGCCGACCATCATCGACAGGTTGACGACGTTGGGCCCGGGCAGCACCTGGGCGATGGCAAGGGTCTCGACGAACTCTTCCTTGCTCAGCCAGCCCAGGCGTTCGACCAGCTCCCGCTGGGCCACGGCCAGCACGCCGCCGAACCCCTGCAGGGCCAGGCGCGTGAACGCGATGAAAAGCTGGGCGAGGGACTGCGGACGGTTCGGCACGGGAACTTCAGCGGTGGACCTTCAGCGCCTCGGGGTTGACGATGTTCGTCGGCTGGGCACGCATGAAGTTCAGCACGTTGTCGAAGGCCGCGTCGAAATAGATCTCGTAGCTGTCCTGCTCCACATAGCCGATGTGGGGCGTGCAGACGGCGTTCTCCAGCCGCAGCAGCGGGTGGCCCTGCAGGATGGGCTCGCTCTCGAACACGTCGATGGCCGCCATGCCGGGCCGGCCGCGGTTCAGCGCCGACACCAGTGCGTTCTCGACGACCAACTCGGCACGCGAGGTGTTCACGAACAGCGCCGTCGGCTTCATGTGGGCCAGGTCCTCGGCCGTGACGATGCCGCGCGTCGCGTCGCACAGGCGCAGGTGCACCGACAGCACGTCCGCCTCGGCGAAGAAGGCCTCGCGGGTGGGCGCAGCCCGGTAGCCGTCGGCCTCCGCCCTGAGGCGCGAGGCCTCGCTGCCCCACACCATCACCTGCATGCCGAAGGCGCGGCCGTAGCCGGCGACGAGCTGGCCGATCTTGCCGTAGCCCCAGACGCCCAGCGTCTTGCCGCGCAACACCATGCCGACGCCGAAGTTTGCCGGCATGGACGCTGCCTTCAGCCCGGCCTGCTGCCAGGCGCCATGCTTGAGGTTGCCGATGTATTGCGGCAGCCGGCGCATGGACGCCATGATCAGCGCCCAGGTCAGCTCGGCCGGCGCCACCGGACTGCCCACGCCCTCGGTAACGACAATACCCAGCCGCGTGCAGGCATCGATGTCGATGTGGCTGCCGACGCGGCCGGTCTGGGAGATCAGCTTGAGCTTCGGGAGCTTTTCGAGAAGCTGGCGAGGGAAGGCGGTGCGCTCGCGGATCAGCACCAGCACCTCGGCGTCGCGCAGCCGCACGGACAGCTGGCCGATGCCCTTGACCGTGTTCGTGAACACCTTGGCGTTCAGCGGTTCCAGCTTGGCGGCGCAGCGGAGCTTCCTGACAGCATCCTGGTAGTCGTCGAGGATGATCACATTCATGGCTGGGGGCATTGTGCCCCGGGGCGCTGCAGCTGACCGGCCTGCTGGCTACCATCGGTTTCCCTCAATGGAGAACACCCGATGACCAAGATTTCCATGCACGCCGCCAGCGCACCGGCCTTCGCCCGGATGCTGGACAACATGCTTCACTGGCTGGACGCCGCCCGTGCCCATGCCGAGGCCAGGAAGTTCTCGCCCGACGCCTACCTGGTGCTGCGCTTGGCGCCCGACATGCTGCCCTTCACAAAGCAGATCCAGATCGCCAGCGACGCAGCCAAGGCCTGCGTGGCCCGCCTGGCCGGCCAGGAGATCCCGAAGTACGAGGACAACGAGGCGACGCTGGACGAGCTGGCCGAGCGCATCCGCAAGACCCGCGATTACGTGCTGTCCTTGCCCGCCGAGGCCTTCGAGGGCAGCGAGGACCGCGAGATCACCATTCCACGCCGCTCGGGCGAGCCGCTGAAGTTCGACGGCCTGAGCTATCTGCGCCACTACGCGACGCCCAACTTCTATTTCCACGCCACGACGACCTATGCGCTGCTGCGCCACGCCGGCGTGCCGCTGGGCAAGAACGACTATCTGGGCGCTTGACCCGGCAAGTCCCGTGCCCCGGCGCTCAGGGCGCGGCCGTCGCGGCCAGGCCGTTGTCGAAATGCGCGATGACGAGGCGCCGGCAGGCCTCGGCGTCGCGTTCGCGCAGCGCCGCGAGCATGTCGCGGTGCTCGGCCAGCGACTCCGCCAGCCGCCCCTCGCGGAACAGCGAGTGGTGGCGGTTCAGCTTCATCAGCCGGCGCAGGTCGTGCACCATCTGCTGGCGCCAGCGATTGCCTTCCAGCTCCAGGATGCGAAGGTGGAAGCGCTCATTGGCGGCGAAGAAGGCGTCGCGGTCGGGCAGGGCGGCCTCGAGCTTCTGGTGCAGGCCGGCCAGCTCGGCCAGCTCGGCGTCGCTGGCACCGGTGGCGACGCGCGCCGCGGCGTCGCTTTCCAGCAGCGCGAGCAGTTGATAGGCTTCCCGCACGTCCCGTTCGCTCATCTCGGTCACGTAGGCGCCGCGGCGCAGCTTCATCGTCACCAGGCCCTCGGTGGCCAGCACCTTCAGCGCCTCCCGCAACGGCGTGCGGCTGATGCCCAGCTCGCCGCAGAGCTTGAGTTCGTCGATCCACGCCCCCGGCTCCAGCTCGCGCGCCAGGATGCGCTGGCGCAGTCGGTCGGCCACCTGCTCATACAAGGCGGTGGAGGCGAGGGGGGCTGCGGTCTGGTCCGGCATGGCGAGGGAGATGTCGGTCCAGTGTAGCGCTTCTGAATTCATAATTATGAATAACGGGCCGCTATGATGCCGGGCCAGTTACAGGAGAGTTTCGATGTCGGACGCCAGCCGTGCCGGGGACGCCCCGGAGTTCAAGACCGCCACGCTGGAGCAGTGGAACAAGGCCGCCGCCAAGTCTGCTCCGGGCGGCGACGTGGCCGCGCTGAACTGGGTCACGCCCGAGGGGCTGACGGTCAAGCCGCTCTACACGGCCGCTGACACCGCTGGCCTGCCGCATGCCGACACGCTGCCCGGCTTCGAGCCCTTCCTGCGCGGCCCGCAGGCCACGATGTACGCGGCCCGGCCCTGGACCATCCGCCAGTACGCCGGCTTCTCCACCGCCGAAGAGAGCAACGCCTTCTACAGGAAGGCCCTGGCGGCCGGCGGTCAGGGCGTGTCGGTGGCCTTCGACCTGGCCACCCACCGCGGCTATGACAGCGACCACCCGCGCGTGACCGGCGACGTCGGCAAGGCCGGCGTGGCCATCGACTCGGTGGAGGACATGAAAATCCTGTTCGACGGCATCCCGCTGGACAAGGTGTCCGTCTCCATGACGATGAACGGCGCGGTGCTGCCGGTGCTGGCCGGTTACGTCGTCGCGGCGGAAGAACAGGGCGTGGGCCAGCAGCAACTGGCCGGGACCATCCAGAACGACATCCTCAAGGAGTTCATGGTCCGCAACACCTACATCTACCCGCCCGAGCCGTCGATGCGCATCGTCGGCGACATCATCGAATACACGGCGCGGGAGTGCCCGAAGTTCAACTCCATCTCCATCTCCGGCTACCACATGCAGGAGGCGGGCGCCACGCAGGCGCTGGAGCTGGCCTTCACGCTGGCCGACGGCCAGGAGTACGTGAGGACGGCCCTGGCCAAGGGCCTGAACGTGGACGACTTCGCGCCGCGCCTGTCGTTCTTCTGGGCCATCGGGATGAACTTCTATCTCGAGATCGCCAAGATGCGCGCCGCGCGCCTGCTGTGGTGCCGCATCATGAAGGGCTTCGGCGCCACGTCGCCCAAGAGCCTGATGCTGCGTACCCATTGCCAGACCTCGGGCTGGAGCCTGACCGAGCAGGACCCGTACAACAACGTCGTGCGCACCACCATCGAGGCCATGGCCGCCGTGTTCGGCGGCACGCAATCGCTGCACACCAACTCGCTGGACGAGGCCATCGCGCTGCCCACGGAGTTCAGCAGCCGCATCGCGCGCAACACCCAGCTCATCATCCAGGAAGAGACCCACATCACCAGCGTCGTGGATCCCTGGGCCGGCAGCTACATGATGGAGAAGCTCACCCAGGACATGGCCGACAAGGCCTGGGCCATCATCGAGGAGGTGAACGCCCAGGGCGGCATGATCAAGGCGGTCGACTCCGGCTGGGCCAAGCTCAAGATCGAGGCGAGCGCCGCCGAGAAGCAGGCCCGCATCGACTCGGGAGCCGACGTCATCGTGGGCGTCAACAAATACAAGCTGGCCAAGGAGGATCCGGTCGAGATCCTTGAGGTGGACAACGTGAAGGTGCGCGAGGCGCAGATCGCGCGGCTGCAGAAGCTCAAGGCCACCCGCGATACGGCCGCCGTGCAGGCGGCGCTGGGCGCGCTGACGCGCGCGGCCGAGAACGGCGAGGGCAACCTGCTGGATCTCAGCATCCAGGCCATGCGCCTGCGCGCGACGGTGGGCGAAGTGTCGGACGCGCTGGAGGCCGCCTTCGGCCGCCACCGCGCAGACACGCACAAGGTCAGCGGCGTCTACGCGGCGGCCTACGACTCGGCCGAGGGCTGGGCCAGGCTGCAAGGCGAGATCGCCGCCTTCGGCGACGCTCAGGGCCGCCGCCCGCGCGTGATGATCGCCAAGCTGGGCCAGGACGGTCACGACCGCGGCGCCAAGGTCGTCGCCACCGCCTTCGCCGACCTGGGCTTCGACGTCGACATCGGCCCGCTGTTCCAGACCCCCGAGGAATGCGCCCGCCAGGCGATCGAGAACGACGTGCACGCGGTGGGCGTGTCGACGCTGGCGGCTGGCCACAAGACGCTGGTGCCCGCCATCATTGCCGAGCTTCGGCGCCAGGGCGCGGACGACATCATCGTGTTCGTCGGCGGTGTGATCCCGCAGCAGGACTACGAGTTCCTGTTTGAGGCCGGCGTGAAGGGCATCTACGGCCCCGGCACGCCCATCCCGGCCAGCGCCAAGAGCGTGCTGGAGGCCATCAAGGCGCAGCAGGCAGGGGTGGCTGCTTGACGACGCCGACGCTGGCGCCCGTCGCCGATGCGGACTTCGAGGCCATGCTGGCGTTGCGCATCGAGGCGCTGCGCGAGAGCCTGGAGCGACTTGGCCGCTTCGATCCCGGCGTGGCGCGGGCGCGGCTGCGAAGCCAGTTCCGGCCTGAGTGGATGCAGCACCTCGTCGTGGACGGCGAGCGCGTGGGCTACTTCACGGTCGAGCCGCGCGAGGGCGAGCTGCGCCTGCATCACCTCTACCTGAAGCCCTCGGCGCAAGGCCGTGGCCTGGGGGCCTGGGTGATGGGGCGACTCAAGGCGCAAGGCCTGCCGATCGCGCTGGCCGCGCTGCGCGGCAGTCGCGCCAACGACTTCTACCACCGCCACGGCTTCCGCGTCGTCGAGGAGCAGGACTTCGACATCGAGTACCGCTGGGAGGCCGGCGCGTGAGCGATCTCGCCGAACGCCTGGAATCCGGCGAGCGTCGCGCGCTGGCCAAGGCCATCACGCTGGTCGAGTCCACCCGGGCCGACCACCGCGAGCGGGCCGATGCGCTGCTCACCGAGCTGATGCCCGCCACCGGCCGCGCGCTGCGGCTGGGCATATCCGGCGTGCCGGGCGTGGGCAAGAGCACCTTCATCGAGGCCTTGGGGGTTTACCTGCTGGAGCAGGGGCGGCGCGTCGCGGTGCTGACCATCGACCCGTCCAGCAGCGTGTCCGGCGGCGCCATCCTGGGCGACAAGACGCGCATGGAGCGGCTCTCCATGGACACGCGCGCCTTCATCCGCCCCAGTCCCAGCGGCGGCACGCTGGGCGGCGTGGCCGAGAAGACGCGTGAGGCGCTGCTGTTGTGCGAGGCGGCCGGCTACGACGTCGTCATCGTCGAGACCGTGGGGGTAGGTCAGAGCGAGACAGCCGTGGCCGGCATGACCGACCTCTATTTGCTGCTGCAGCTGCCAAATGCGGGCGACGACCTGCAGGCCATCAAGAAAGGCGTCATGGAGCTGGCCGACCTGGTCGTCATCAACAAGGCCGACCTGGACGGTGCCGCCGCCACGCGCGCGCAGGCTCAGATCACGTCCGCGTTGCGGCTGCTGCCCACGCATGCGCATGCGACGCAGCGCGTGATGAAGGCCAGCGCGCTGAAGTCGGACGGCATCGCACCCGTGTGGGCCGCGCTGACGGCGCTGCGCGGCGAGCGGGAGGCCAGCGGCACCTGGGCTGCCCGGCGGCGCGAGCAGTCGCTGGCGTGGATGTGGGAGCGCATCCAGTCCGGGCTGAGGCAGGCCTTCGTCGCCCATCCCGGCGTTCACGCCCAGCTCGACGCCGTGACGGTGGCCGTGCGCGAGGGCCGTACGCCCGCATCCACGGCGGCACGCCAGCTGCTGGCCGCCTTCCAGCCCCGGAGCCCTGCGTGATCACCGGCCTGCACCACATCAACCTGCGCGCGCCGGCCGAGTTGCTGGCGACGCTACGCGACTTCTACCGCGACGTGCTGGGCCTGGAGGTCGGCTCGCGACCGGACTTCGGCAGCGCGGGCTATTGGCTCTATGCCGGTGGCCGACCCATCCTGCACTTGTCCGAGCAGCGGCCCGGCGAGGTGCCGCGAGGCCCGGTCGACGCGGCCGCGCCCACCACCTTCGACCACACCGCCTTTGCCGGCAGCGACGCCCCGGCCATGGCCGCCCACCTCGCAGCCCTGGAGGTGCGCTTCCGCGAATCGCGCTCGGCCGTGACCGGCCAGCACCAGTTCTTCCTGCACGACCCCGCCGGCAATGGCGTGGAGATCAATTTCCCGTTCTGACGAAAGCGTCAACACCATGCATGACATCCTGCAAGCACTCGAAGCCAAGCGCGCGCGCGCGCGGCTGGGCGGGGGCGAGAAGCGCATCGCTGCCCAGCATGCCAAGGGCAAGCTGACGGCCCGCGAACGGCTCGAACTGCTGTTCGACGAGGGCAGCTTCGAGGAATGGGACATGTTCGTCGAGCACCGCTGCGTGGACTTCGGCATGGCCGACAACAAGATCCCCGGCGACGGCGTCGTGACCGGCTACGGCATGATCAACGGTCGACTGGCCTTCGCGTTCAGCCAGGACTTCACCGTCTTTGGCGGTGCGCTCAGCGAAGCCCATGCCGAGAAGATCTGCAAGGTGATGGACCAGGCGATGAAGGTCGGCGCACCCGTCATCGGCCTGAACGACTCGGGCGGCGCGCGCATCCAGGAGGGTGTCGCGTCGCTGGGTGGTTATGCCGACGTGTTCCAGAAGAACGTGCTGGCCTCCGGCGTCATCCCGCAGATCAGCATGATCATGGGCCCCTGCGCCGGCGGCGCGGTGTACTCGCCGGCGATGACGGACTTCATCTTCATGGTGAAGGACAGCTCGTACATGTTCGTCACCGGCCCCGAGGTCGTGAAGACGGTGACGCACGAGGAGGTCACTGCCGAGGAGCTGGGCGGCGCGACGACGCACAACAGCCGCAGCGGCGTGGCCGACCTGGCCTTCGAGAACGACGTCGAGGCGCTCCTGATGCTGCGCCGCTTCTTCAACTACCTGCCGCTGTCCAACCGCGAGAAGGCGCCGGTGCGGCCCAGCGGCGACCCAGCCAACCGGTTGGACCTGTCGCTGGACACGCTGGTGCCCGACAACCCCAACAAGCCCTACGACATCAAGGAGCTGATCCTCAAGGTCGTCGACGACGGCGATTTCTTCGAGCTGCAGCCCGACTACGCGAAGAACATCGTCACCGGCTTCGCGCGCATGGAGGGCCAGACGGTGGGCATCGTCGCCAACCAGCCGCTGGTGCTGGCCGGCTGCCTGGACATCAAGAGCAGCATCAAGGCCGCGCGCTTCGTGCGCTTCTGCGACGCCTTCCACATTCCCGTCATCACCTTCGTCGACGTGCCCGGCTTCATGCCCGGCACCTCGCAGGAGTACGGCGGCATCATCAAGCATGGTGCGAAGCTGCTGTACGCCTACGCCGAGGCGACGGTTCCCAAGATCACCGTCATCACGCGCAAGGCCTACGGCGGCGCCTACGACGTGATGGCTTCCAAGCACCTGCGCGGCGACGTCAACTTCGCCTGGCCCAATGCCGAGATCGCCGTGATGGGCGCCAAGGGGGCGGTGGAGATCATCTTCCGCGAGGACAAGGGCGACCCGGAGAAGCTTGCGGCCCGCGAGGCCGAGTACAAGGCCCGCTTCGCCAACCCCTTCGTTGCCGGCAGCCGCGGCTTCATCGACGACGTGATCCAGCCGCACGAGACGCGCAAGCGCGTCTGCCGCTCGCTGGCGATGCTGAAGGACAAGAAGCTCGAGAACCCGTGGCGCAAGCACGGAAACATCCCGTTGTAACCAGGAGCGACCATGACCATCCGCCTGTACTACCACCCGTACTCCCGCGCCGCGGGCACGCTCTGGGCGCTCGAGGAAGCGGGCGTGCCCTACGAGCTGCAAGTCACCGACATCATGAGGGGCGAGCAGAAGGCTCCCGAGCTGCTGGCGAAGAACGCGATGGGCAAGCTGCCGACGCTGGTCGACGGCGACGTGGTGGTGACCGAGGCCGCCGCCATCTGCCTGTACCTGGCCGACCGCTATGCCGCCGGCCGCCTGGCCCCGGCGCTCGACGATCCGCGGCGCGGCACCTATCTGCGCTGGTCGTTTTTCGCGCCCGGTGTCATCGAGCCCGCCGTCATGGCCCACAGCGGCAAATGGGAAGTGCGCGAGGTCGCGGCGGGCTGGGGCAATTACGCGGCCATGCTCGCCGCCGCGCATAGCGCCATTGCTGACCGACCCTATGTGCTGGGCGACGAGTTCTCCATGGCAGATGTGGTGTTCGGCGGCACGCTGCGCTTCATGCTGGAGTTCAAGCAGATCGAGCCGACGCCGCTGTTCCAGGCCTATGTCGATCGCCTGAACGCGCGCCCTGCCTACCAGCGCGCCCATGAGCGCAATCAGGCCATGCGCAAGCAGCTGGGGCTGCAGTGAGCATGCCCAAGGCGACCTTGGCCGACCAGGCGCGCCAGCTGACCGACATCCCCAACATCGGCAAGGCCATGGCCGCCGACCTGGTGGGGCTGGGCATCGCGACGCCCGCCGACGTGAAGCGCATGGATCCTTTTGAGACGTATGACCGCCTGCGCGACCCCATGGGCCGGCGGCATGACCCCTGCGTGCTGGACACCTTCCTGGCCGCGCACGACTTCATGAACGGCGGGCCTGCCCAGCCGTGGTGGAACTTCACCGAGCGGCGCAAGAAGCTGCTCGGCACAAAGAAATAACGAGGCTCAACATGTTCACCAAGATCCTCATTGCCAACCGTGGCGAGATCGCCTGCCGCGTGATCGCCACGGCCCGCAAGATGGGCATCCAGACCGTCGCCGTCTACTCCGAGGCCGACAAGGACGCCCGTCACGTGGAGCTGGCCGACGAGGCCGTGCTTCTGGGGCCGGCGCCATCGCGGGAGAGCTATCTCGTGGCTGACAAGATCATTGCCGCCTGCAAGGCCACCGGCGCCCAGGCCCTGCATCCGGGCTATGGCTTCCTGTCCGAGAACGAGGACTTCGCGCGCCGCTGCGAGGCCGAGGGCATTGTCTTCATCGGCCCCAAGCACCACAGCATCGCTGCCATGGGCGACAAGATCGCGTCCAAGAAGCTGGCCAACGAGGCCAAGGTCTCCACCATCCCAGGGCACAACGAGCCCATCCTGTCGCCCGAGGAGGCGGTGCAGATCGCCAAGCGCATCGGCTACCCGGTGATGATCAAGGCCAGCGCGGGCGGCGGCGGCAAGGGCCTGCGCGTGGCCTTCAATGACAAGGACGCCTTCGACGGATTCACGTCCTGCCGCAATGAGGCGCGCAACAGCTTCGGCGACGACCGCGTCTTCATGGAGAAGTTCGTCGAGCAGCCGCGCCACATCGAGATCCAGGTGCTGGGAGACTCGCAGGGCAACGTCGTCTACCTGCACGAGCGCGAGTGCTCCATACAGCGCCGCCACCAGAAGGTCATCGAGGAGGCGCCGTCGCCCTTCATCAGCGAGGCCACCCGTCGCGCCATGGGCGAGCAGGCCGTGGCCCTGGCCAAGGCCGTCAACTACCAGAGCGCCGGAACGGTGGAGTTCGTCGTCGGCAAGGACCAGGACTTCTACTTCCTGGAGATGAACACGCGGCTGCAGGTGGAGCATCCGGTCACCGAATGCATCACGGGGCTGGACCTCGTCGAGCAGATGATCCGCGTCGCGGCCGGCGAGGCGCTCGCCTTCACGCAGGCCGACATCAAGCGTGACGGCTGGGCCATCGAGTGCCGCATCAACGCGGAAGACCCCTTCCGCAACTTCCTGCCGTCAACCGGTCGCCTGGTGCGCTACCAGCCGCCGGAAACCACCATGCAGCAGGCCGAGCCGCAGCGCTTTGGCGTGCGCGTGGACACCGGCGTCTACGAGGGCGGCGAGATCCCGATGTTCTACGACTCGATGATCGCCAAGCTCATCGTGCACGGGCAGGATCGCACCGAGGCCATCGCCAAGATGTGCGAGGCGCTGAACGGCTTCGTCATCCGCGGCGTGTCCAGCAACATTCCCTTCCAGGCGGCGCTGCTGTCCCATCCGGACTTCGCGACCGGCAACTTCAACACCGGCTTCATCGCCCAGCACTATGCCGGCGGCTTCAAGGCCGAGGACGTGCCGCATGCCGACCCGCTGTTCCTCGTCGCACTGGCCGGCTTCATCCGCCGCAAGGCACGCGAGCGTGAGGCCGGCATCAGCGGCCAGATGCCGGGCCACGAGGTGAAGATCGAGCATGACTATGTCGCCGTCGTGAACCTGGGCGGGGGGCGCAGCGAGCAGCATGCGCTGCGCATCACCGAATTCGCCGGTGCCCTGGGCGAAGCGCGGGTGCAGGTGGGCGGCAAGGACTACCGCATCGTCTCCGGCTCGCGGCTCAACGATGTGCGCATCACGGGTACCGTCAACGGCCTGGCCTTCACGGCCCAGGCCGAGCGCGGCACGGCCAGGAACCCGCTGGCATATCGCATCCAGCATGGCGGCCGCTCCGTCGAGCTGACCGTGCTGAGCCCGCGTGCGGCCGAGCTGCAGGCGCTGATGCCCTACAAGGCACCGCCCGACACCTCCAAGCTGCTGCTGTCGCCCATGCCGGGCCTGCTCGTGCACCTGGCCGCCCAGGTGGGCCAGACCGTGCAGGCCGGCGAGCGGCTGGCCGTCATCGAGGCGATGAAGATGGAGAACATCCTGGCGGCCCAGCAGGACGTGACGATCGCCGAGATCCTGGCCAAGCCGGGTGAGAGCCTGTCGGTGGACCAGCCCATCCTGCGCTTTGCCTGACGGGTCGGTCGCCATCGTCGGCGCGGGCGTCGCCGGCGCGGCGGCGGCCGCCCGGCTGGCCGAGCGCGGTATCGAGGTCGACGTCTACGAGGCCGTGCCCGAGCCGCGCCCCATAGGTGCCGGCCTGCTGCTGCAGCCCACCGGCCAGCGCGTGCTGGCCGCGATGGGCCTGCTGGACGAGGCGCTGGCGCTGGGCACGCGCGTGGACCGGCTGTTCGGCGACACGCCCGCGGGCCGCACGGTGCTGGACATGAGCTATCGCCGCTTCCACCCCGAGGCTTATGGCCTGGGCATACAGCGCGGTGCGCTGATGGGCCTGCTGTGGGGGCGCCTGCGCGAACTGGGCGTGCGCTGGCATTGCGGCGTGGCGGTCGATGGCTTCGATCAGGACGTCCGGGGCGTGACGCTGCGCCTGGCTGGGCGGGAAACCGAGCGCCATTCCGCCCTGGTCCTTGCCAATGGCAGCTTTTCCAGGCTGCGCGAAGGCATGAACGTCGGGCAGAGCGCCCGGCCGTTTCCCTGGGGCGCCGTCTGGACCGTGCTGCCCGCGCCCGCGGGCTTTGCGCAGATCGAGCTGCGCCAGCGCTTTCGCTCGGCCTCGCAGATGCTGGGCCTGATGCCCGTCGGCCGGGCGACCCATGCCGACGCGCAGAGCGGCGTCAACCTGTTCTGGAGCCTGCCTGTGGCCGAGCTGGACGGCTGGTCCACGCGCATGGGCCTGGACCGGCTCAAGCAGCAGATGGCCGAACTCTTCCCCGACGTGGCGCCGCTGATCGCGGGCCTGACCGACGCGGCCCAGCTGCGCGAGGCGCGCTATGCCGATGTCTGGATGCGGCGCTGGCACGATGGCCGCGTGCTGGCCATCGGCGACTGCGCCCATGGCATGAGCCCGCAACTGGGGCAGGGCGCCAACATGGCCCTCATCGATGCGCATGAACTCGCCGCCGAAGTCGGAGGCGACTGGCCGCAGGTCTTCGAGCGCTACACACGCCGCCGCCGCGCCCACCTGCGCTTCTACGGCCAGGCCAGCAAGGGCCTGACGCCGATGTTCCAGTCTCACGCCGTGGTGGCCCCCTGGCTGCGCGACCGTTTCTTCGGCTGGGGTGGCCGGCTGCCCTACATCCATCAACAATCCATCGCCACCCTGGCCGGCGTCAAGACCGGCTGGCTGTGGGGACGGCTCAAACTGTGACGACGACCATGAGCAACACCCGACCTTTCCAAGTCCTCGGCCTGCAGCAGATCGCCATCGGCGGCCTCGACAAGGCCAAGCTGCGCCACCTTTGGGTGGACCTGCTGGGCGTGCCTGTGACCGGCAACTTCAAGAGCGAGCGCGAGAACGTCGACGAGGACATCTGCACGCTGGGGCAGGGCGCCCACGCCGTGGAGGTGGACCTGATGCAGCCGCTGGACCCCGAGAAGAAGCCGGCCGTCCACGCGACGCCGCTGAACCACATCGGCCTGTGGGTGGACGATCTGCCCACGGCCGTGCAGTGGCTGGAGTCGCAGGGCCTGCGCTTCGCACCGGGCGGCATCCGCCGCGGTGCGGCCGGCCACGACATCTGCTTCGTCCACCCCAAGGGCAACGAGCAGTTCCCGTTCGGCGGCGAGGGTGTGCTGATCGAGCTGGTGCAGGCGCCGCCGGAGGTGGTGAAGGCCCTGGGCTGAGCCGGGCGATCGTCGGTCACCGGGCTGGCTCATCGCCCGGGGAGTTGGCTCGTCGCACAGCGCCCCGGGCTGAACGGGGCCGCCGCACAGTGGCGACGTCATCCACTACTTCGAAAGCTTCCATGGACTGGAAAATATTCGCCGCCGCCCCGCTCGCGGCGGCGCTGCTGGTGGCCAGCGCTGCACCGCTGTCGCCGCTCAATGGCTGGTCGTCCGGGTCGATGGGCATCTCGTCCAAGGCCTACCAGATGGGCATAGACAACGGCGTGCAGTTCCAGGGGCAGCGCAGCGTGTCGGTGCAGTCCCAGGAGGGGCTGACCAAGGCGGACTCGCATGGCGCGGTCATCCAGAACGCCTTCGGCTACCAGGGGCGACGCGTGCGCTTCAGTGGCTGGATGCGCAGTGCTGACGTCAAGCAGTGGGCGGGCGCATTCCTGCGCGTGGATGCGGAAGGGACGGAGCGTTTCTTCGGCTCAGGTCGGTCGGACCTGAAGACTGAGGACCTGCCGTTTGGCGCCGGCAGTGCCGCGGCCCAGGATCGCTGGGTCGAGGTGAGTATCGTGGCCGACGTACCCAACACGCCGGCAGCCATGGTGTCGATGGGCGCCATGGTGGTTGGCGAGGGCAAGGTGTGGTTGAGTGCAATGCGGTTCGAGGAGGTCGGCCCAGAGGTGCCCGTGACGTCGGCGCGCATCGGCATGCCGTTGCCGACCTCGGCGCAGCGTGAGGCCGAAGCCCGCCGGCTGGTAGAGAAGGCATCACGTCGCATCCCGCCCAACCTGAGCCTTGAATGAGCCGGCCGGCTGTCGAGCTGTTGCACGACTATCGGCCGCGCCGTGCGCACCTGCTGCCGGCTGCGCTGTTCTGGCTGGCGTGGGCGCTGCTGCGATGGCAACTCCCCGCAGGCCCGCCGCAGCGCGCCATGGGCCTCGCGGCGCAGTTTTGGATCGCCTACGCCCTGGTGTGGTGGGCCTTGTCCGGGCTGGCGGTGAGTCGCCGCGTCTGGCCGGGCGGATGGGTGCCGGCGGGCCTGTTGCTGGCGGCCACGCTTGGCGCGCTGCTGGGGCTTCCGTTGACGGCTGACTTTTCCTGGCACCGGCTCGTCGCGGGGCCTGCGCTCGCCATGCAATTGCTGCCGGCCATCAGCCTCGCGCTGGCCCTGCATCTGCTGCCGCTTGCGGCTCGCTGGAGAGAGCGGCGCAAACACGCCGCCGAGGCCTCGCGACTGCGGCAGGCCGCGGCGGTGGCCGACCTGTCAAGGCAGGTCACGCTGGCGGAGCTGAAGACTCTGCAGGCCCAGGTCGAGCCGCACTTCCTCTACAACACGCTGGCCGGCATCCAGTACTTGGTGCGGCACAACGCCGTGCTGGCCGACCGCATGCTGGGCCGCCTGCACGACTATCTGCGCCTGGCCCTGCCTGCGATGCGTCAGCCCATGTCCACGCTGGGCAGCGAGTTCGCGCTGGCGGACGCCTATCTTGCGCTGATGCAGATGCGGCTGGGTGAGCGCCTGCGGGTCACGATCGACCTGCCCCAGGCGCTGGCCGGCCGCCCGTTTCCGCCACTGATGCTGGGCAACCTGATCGAGAACGCCGTCCAGCATGGCATCGAGCCCAAGCCCGGCGGCGGCGCGCTGCACGTCCAGGCGCGGGCGCGGGAGGGTGGGCTTGAGCTGGAGGTCAGCGACAGCGGCGTCGGCTTGCAGGCCGCGGCGCTCGGCCAGTCGGCCGGTAGCGGCCTGGGCCTCAGCAGCCTGCGTGAACGCCTGCTGCTGCTTTACGGCCAGGCGGCCCGCCTCGACGTCGGGGCCAATGCGCAGGGGGGCGTCAGCGCAGTCATCTGGGTGCCCCATCAGGACTCTTGAATCCATGCCGACGGCCGTACTGATCGAAGACGAAGCGCTGCCCCGCGCCGACCTGCGCGAGCAACTGGAACGGCTCTGGCCCGAACTGGAAATCGTCGGTGAAGCCGAGGACGGGCTGCAGGGGTTGGCGTTGGTGAGCGCGCGGCGGCCCGACATCGCGTTCGTGGACATTCGCCTGCCAGGCATGAGTGGCATCGAGCTGGCCCAGGGCATCAGCCGCCACGTGCATCTGGTATTCGTCACCGCGCTGGACCAGCATGCGCTGGCCGCCTTCGAGCAGGGCGCGGTCGACTACCTGCTCAAGCCCCTGCAGCCGGCCCGCCTGGCGCAGACGGTGCAGCGGCTCAGGCAACGGCTGCAGCAGGCGCCACCCGATCTCGGCGGCCTGTTGCGCGCACTGCAGGCGGGCGCCGCCGGCACCGACACGGGCACGACCGGGCCGCTGCGCTGGCTGCAGGTGGGGCAGGGTGATCAGCTGCGGCTGATCACCGTCGGCGACGTGCTGTTCTTTCGTGCCGAGACCAAGTACACGCAGGTGGTCACCGGCGGCGGCAGCTGGTGGGTGCGACTGTCGTTGAAGGAACTGGTCGAGCGGCTGGATGGCCAGCAGTTCTGGCAGGTTCATCGCAACGCCATCGTCAACCTCGCGCATGTCGACTGGGTGGAGCGCAACGCGCTGGGCCACATGACCGTCCACCTCAAGAACCATCCCGAGAGGCTGGGCATCAGTCAGAGTTTTCAGGCGCGCTTCAAGCAGATGTAGCTTTGGCGAAGTGCGGGTTGCGCAATCGCGGCTTCTGCGCGCGCCTGCCGGCGCCTAATCTGCGGAACAGCAAGACTTGCGCGTGCCTCGCTGGGCTGACCGGCCCGTGGCACACCGGGAGGCGGGGCGGCCACAAGCTGCTTCGTGGATTCGGTCGCAAGGCTTTGCGCGGGCCAGAATCGGCGCCTCCGAATTCCGAGCCGCCCCATGCGCCTTGCCCTTGTCACGTTGACCCTGCTGCTGCCCGCCCTAGCGCAGGCCTGGGGTAACCACACACCCATGTGCTATCGCGCCTTCGAGCGCATGCCCGAGGTCGCGAACGCAGCGCCGGTGAAGGCCGAGTCCCTGGCGGATTTCCTGCGCGACCAGGAGCCGGCCATCGCCCGTGCGCTGGATGCGCAGGAGGACTGGGCGCGCGAGTACCTGAAAGGCCATGCGCCACGCCCCGCGTCCTTGCGCTTCATGCCCGATGCCGGGCGCAGCGACGCCGACCGCCGTGCCGCCTTCCTGCGCGCACTGCGCCTGTCGCCGCAGTCCCGGCTGGCCCTGTATCTGCAGCCGGACCCGCGCGAGGCTGCGTCGATGCGGCCGCCCATCGATGCGCCCCTCGTCACCGCCGCCAAGCCGGGGGCTGGCGCCACGCAGCGTTTTGTCGCGCTGCGGCCGGGCGAGGCGGTCCCGGCCCTGGCCGTGCTGGCGTCGGCCTGCGACGAGCCCGACTACGGCCACGACCTCAACCTCTTCGACGACAACCCGGGCCACCCCGACAACCCGCCCTATGGCTTCGGCAGGCAGCCCTTCGGCAACCCGGCCGTTGCCATCGGCTCGCAGGCGCCCTTCCACATGGGCTTCTTCCACCAGGGCGGCATCTTCAACACGCTGGCGCCCAGTTTTGCGCGCACCTTCACCGAGCTGCGCGTGCAGCAGTACGGTGGCCTGGCCGTGCTGGCCTGGCAGACCGGCCATGCCTACTGGGGCTGGCGCTTTGCCGGCATGGCGCTGCACCATGTCGAGGACATGACCCAGCCCTACCATGCCAGCGCCGCGCCGGGCGCCACGTTGGGCCGCATGATGTGGGTCAACCTCAAGGCACAGCTCGGCGCGCCGGCGGACCGCCAGGGGCTGGTGGTGCTGCAGGGCAACCGCCACTTCGTGCTGGAGGAGTTCCAGACGCGCTGGATCATGGACGGCGCCCGCCAGCGCCGTGACGGGCCGCTGGAGCTGGCCCTGCGGGACGCGGCCCGCGACGCGCGCTACCCGGCCTGGAGCGCCGGCTATGTGCGTGACACCGTGGCCGCCGAGGCCTTCCAGGCCGGCCTGGCGACGGATGCGGCCATCGTTGTCGGCGCGCCGGCGAAATTCGTCACCGACCCCAATTTCGACTTCGCCGCCAACGAGGATCGCTTCGGCCCCGAACTGGTGCGTGACCTGCAGGGCCAGCGCGACGGCCTGCATGCTGCCGTCGCCGAACTCCTGGGGCATTTCGGTGCCCACAGCCGCAACGCCTTGCGCGGGCTGTTGAAGCAGGCTGGCCAGATCCTGCAGTGATTTCGTGAGCGGCGAAACAAAAGTCGCTTTCTGGCGCAGAATCGCGCGATTCGCGAAGGCTATGCTGGAGTCCGACTCATCATGCGACACGACCTCACCACCCTCAACCTCGTGCTGGCCATCGAGCAGACCCGCTCGATCACGCGCGGCGCCGCCCAGGAGCACCTGGCGCTGGCTGCCGCCAGCAAGCGTCTCTCGGACCTGGAAAGCCGCCTGGGCGTGCAACTCTTCGAGCGGCGCGCGCGCGGCGTCGAGCCGACCGAGGCGGGGCGGGCGCTGGTGCGTCACATACGTTCGCTGCATGCGTCGCTCTATGCCCTCGAGACCGAGGTCATGGAGTTCTCGCGCGGCATCAAGGGGCATCTGCGCATAGCCGCCAACAGCAGCGCCATCACCGAGGCGCTGCCGCCCCATCTGGTGGGCTTTTCGCAGGCCCATGCGCAGATCCGCATCAGCCTGGAAGACCTGACCAGCGCCGAGGTGCAGGCCGCGGTGGCGGAGGGGCGCGCCGACGTGGGCGTCTTCACGCCGCCGCTGCTGGACAACCGGCTGCAGACCTGGGTCTTCGCCCATGGCCGGCTGGCCGCGCTGGTGCCGCTGAAGCATCCGCTGGCGCAGCGCGAGGAGGTGAGGTTCGACGACCTGCTGTCCTACGACCTCATCGGGCTGCATGCCGGCGCCAGCGCGCAGGAGCTGATGCGCGAGCAGGCGGCTGCGCGCGGCAAGACGCTGAACGCGCGCTGGCAGGTGCGCGGCTTCGATGCCATCGCCCAGCTCGTCGAGGCGGGCCTGGGCGTGGCCGTGCTGCCCGAGCAGCCGGCCGAACGCTTCACGCGCGTTTTCGGCGTGCGTGCGCTGCGGCTGGAAGAACCCTGGGCCGAGCGCGAATATGTATTGGGCGTGTTGCGCCAACAGCGGCTGCCGACGGTCGTGCAGCGCTTCGTCGACACGCTGATTCCACGAGACAAGCAATGACTTCCCGCACTCTCTACGACAAGCTCTGGGATGAGCATGTCGTGCACACCGGGCCTGACGGCACGGCGCTGCTCTACATTGACCGTCACCTCGTCCACGAGGTGACCAGCCCGCAGGCCTTCGAGGGCCTGGACCTGGCCGGCCGCAAGGTCTGGCGCCTTTCGGCCAACCTGGCCGTCAGCGACCACAACGTGCCGACGACGGACCGCAGCGCCGGCATCGCCGACCCGGTCTCGCGTCTGCAGGTGGACACGCTGGACGCCAACTGCGACCGCTTCGGCATCACGCAGTTCAAGATGAGCGACCGCCGGCAGGGCATCGTGCACGTCATCGGCCCGGAGCAGGGCGCGACGCTGCCCGGCATGACGGTGGTCTGCGGCGACAGCCACACGTCCACGCATGGTGCGTTCGGCGCGCTGGCGCATGGCATAGGCACCAGCGAGGTGGAGCATGTGCTGGCCACGCAGACGCTGTCGGCCAAGAAGGCCAGGAACCTGCTCGTCAGGGTGGAAGGCCAGCTGCCCAAGGGCGTCGGCGCCAAGGACATCGTGCTTGCCATCATCGGCAGGATCGGCACCGCTGGCGGCACGGGCTACACCATCGAGTTCGCTGGCTCCGCCATCCGTGCGCTGAGCATGGAAGGCCGTATGACGGTCTGCAACATGGCCATCGAGGCCGGCGCCCGCGCCGGCCTGATCGGCGTGGACGACACGACCATTGCCTACGTGAAGGGCCGCCCCTTCTCGCCGCAAGGCGTGGAGTGGGAGCAGGCTGTCGCCTACTGGCGCACGCTGCACTCCGACCCCGGCGCGCATTTCGACAAGGTCGTCGAGATAGCCGCCGACCAGATCCGCCCGCAGGTCACCTGGGGTACCTCGCCCGAGATGGTGCTGTCCATCGATGATCGCGTGCCCGACCCCGACAAGGAGAAGGACGACGTCAGGCGCGGCGCCATCGAGCGTGCGCTGACCTATATGGCGCTTGAGCCCAACAAGGCCATCGCCGACATCCACGTCGACAAGGTCTTCATCGGGTCCTGCACCAACAGCCGCATCGAGGACATGCGCGAGGCCGCGGCCATCGTGCGCCGCGTCGGCGGACGCGTGGCCCGCAACATCAAGCTGGCGCTGGTCGTGCCGGGCTCCGGCCTCGTGAAGGCCCAGGCCGAGGCCGAAGGGCTGGACCAGGTCTTCAAGGCCGCCGGCTTCGAATGGCGGGAGCCGGGCTGCTCCATGTGCCTGGCGATGAACGCCGACCGGCTGGAGCCGGGCGAGCGCTGCGCATCCACCAGCAACCGCAATTTCGAAGGCCGGCAGGGCGCCGGTGGTCGTACCCATCTCGTCAGCCCGGCGATGGCCGCTGCCGCCGCGATGACCGGCCATTTCGTCGACGTCCGAACCTTCGCCTGACCGCCATGGACAAGTTCATCCTCCACAAGGGCCTGGTCGCACCCATGGACCGCGAGAACGTCGACACCGACGCGATCATCCCCAAGCAGTTCCTGAAGTCGATCAAGCGCAGCGGCTTCGGCCCCAACCTGTTCGACGAGTGGCGCTACCTGGACCATGGCGAGCCCGGGCAGGACCCGGCCAGCCGTCGGCCCAATCCCGACTTCGTGTTGAACCAGCCGCGCTACGCGGCGGCAAGCGTGCTGATCGCGCGCCAGAACTTCGGCTGCGGCTCCAGCCGCGAGCACGCGCCCTGGGCGCTGCAGCAGTACGGCTTCCGCGCCATCCTGGCGCCCAGCTTCGCCGACATCTTCTTCAACAACTGCTTCAAGAACGGCCTGCTGCCCATCGTGATGCCGGCGTCCGCGATGAACCAGCTGTTCGACGAGGTGAAGGCCTT
>Ga0213878_10000046_pt1 | contig 83533 bp, 81 predicted proteins | sample VelepicoBEBS_R02_FD_161053 | JGI IMG/M metagenome (GOLD analysis project Ga0213878, IMG submission 161053) | Vellozia epidendroides bulk soil microbial communities from rupestrian grasslands, the National Park of Serra do Cipo, Brazil - BS_R02 | ecosystem: Environmental > Terrestrial > Soil >... | reverse complement strand
TGATATCCCGGCCTACGACACCTTCGTCAAGGACGCCGTCGTCCAGGACGGGCTCTTCCAGCTGATCCGCAAGGACGGCAAAGTCTACCTGCGGCTCGCCGCCGACCAGATGGACAAGGACTACCTGCAGACCGCGGTTCCGAAGAACGGTCTGGGCGGGTACGGGATCCTGGCCGGCGACGTCTTCGAGCAGGAGGCGCGCGTCGTTCGCTTCGTGCGCACCGGCAAGAGCGTCGCGATGATCTGGCCGCACACGCGCTTCCTGGCCGACCCGAACACGCCGCTCGCCGACGCGGTCCGCCAGTCGACGGCCGACTCGCTGCTCGGGATCGCCGGCATCGTCGCCGAGAACAAGGCGGACAAGGCGATCGTCATCGAGCTCTCGCCGCTGCTCGGCGACGTGATCGACTTCGGCAACACGCTCAGCGAGGTGACGAAGGATCCGACCAACCCGCTCGGCGGCTACCATCTCGACCAGCAGCGCTCGTACTTCGGCGTCTCCAAGGCGTTTCCGAAGAACGTCGTCGTCGAGGTGAACCAGACGTTCGACTCGCTCAAGCCGAGCGTCGTCGACACCGTCGTCGACCCGCGTTCGATTCAAATGCACATGGCGTACAACTTCGCGGAGCTGCCCGACGCGACGAAGTACATGCCGCGGCTCGAGGATGACCGCGTTGGCTACTTCGGCGACGCCCACATCGCCTTCGACCACCCGGAGCGGATGAACAACTACGTCCGCTACATCATGCGCTGGAACATGAAGGCTAGCGATCCCTCGAAGCCCATCTCGCCGGCGGTTCAGCCGATCGTGTACACGCTCTCGAACGGGATCCCGATGGAGTACCGCGAGCCGATCCGCAGCGCGATCCTGGCCTGGAACGCGCCGTTCGAGAAGATCGGCATCTCGGGCGCTGTCAAGGTGCAGGACCAGCCGAACGACCCGAACTTCGATCCCGACGACATCCGCTACAACATGATCCGCTGGCTCACCGAGTCGAACAGCGGCGGCTTTGCCGAGGCGCAGCTCACCTGGGATCCGCGCACCGGCCAGGTCTTCCGCAGCGGCGTGATGATCGACAGCGACCTGGTGCGCTTCGGCGCGATCCAGTACCACCTGCTCGGCATCACCGCCGACGGCCAGGAAGACCCGGACCACGACACGCGCCTCGCGCAGCACAGCTACATCGCCCACAACGACGGCCCGGGCGCGAAGGCGCAGATGATGTACGCGGCGATCACCACGGCGCTGATGGACGGCGGCAACACCGCGGACATCGCGCGCCGCACCTCGCAAGAGTATCTCCACGCCGTCGTGCTGCACGAGGTCGGCCACGACTTCGGCCTCGAGCACAACTTCATCGGGCACATGGCGTACTCGACGAAGGACGTCCAGAACAAGGCGTTCACCGCCCGCTACGGGATCGCGTCGTCGGTGATGGAGTACAACCCCGCCAACGTGTGGCCGAAGGGGATGAGCACGGGAACGGTCGAGCAAAGCGTGCTCGGGCCGTACGACTTCCACGCGATTCAGTGGGGTTACCAGCCGGTTCCGAACGCGCGCACGCCGCAGGACGAGGTGCCGACACTCTCGCGCTGGGCCTCGAACTGGACCGATCCGCGGTACCGCTTCGCCAGCGACGAGGACGTCGCGTGGTTCAACGGGCACGCGATCGATCCGCGCGTGCACCAGTTCGTGCTGACGAACGATCCGATCGGCTGGTGCAACTCGCAGCTCGGTCTGGTGGAGAGCCTGCTGCCGAAGCTCGACCAGCGCTTCCCCGCGACGGAGCACCCGTACGAGGAAGAGCGGATGGCGTTCGGTATCCTGGCGGGCAAGGTCTCGGCCTGCACCTCGGACGCTTCGCACTGGATCGGCGGCGAGTACCTCTCGCGCTCGCGCGCCGGCGACCCGCACGGCCAGATCCCGCTCACGCCGGTCGCGCGCGCCGACGAGAAGCGCGCGTTCGCGGTGCTCGACCGCTACCTGTTCTCGAACGACGCGTTCCAGTACGATCCGCGCACGCTGCGCCGGCTCGTCTACTCGGAGCACGAGACGTTCTCGAGCTTCGGCGCGGTCTACGCGCCGCGGCACGACCTCTCGGTCGCCGACATGGCCGCGCGCTTCCAGGCGCGTTCGCTCAGCTACATGTTCGCGCCGCTGACGCTCGCGCGTCTTGCGGACATGCCGACGAAGGCGAAGCCGGGTGAGACGATGACGCTGGCCGACCTGTTCCAGTGGACGCAGCAGTCGGTCTTCGGCGACATCGCGAACGGGCGCGTCGCGCAGGCGACGCAGGTGCACCGCAACCTGCAGCGCCGTTACGCGGCGATGCTGCGCACGATGGCGCTCACGCCGGCGCCCGGCACGCCGTACGACGCGCAGGCGATGGCCCGCTACGAGCTGGCCGCGCTCGACCACGACCTCGCCGGCGCGCTGAACCGCCGCGGCCTCGACGTGCAAACCCGCGCCCACCTGGGCGCCCTGCACGACGACGTCTCGCGCGCGCTCAAGGCGCAACGCGTCCTGAGCACCTGATCGCGACGCGGCCGGGCGAGGCTGAAACCTCGCCCGGCCGCGTCCGATACGGAACCCTGTGAACGACGTCGTGTGCCCGCGTTGCGGGCAGCGGGTGACGATGAAGGCGTTCGAGCCGTGCCCGAACTGCGGCCGGGTCTACGAGCCGCCGGAAGCGCCCGCAGTGCCGCCGCGATGGCTTCGAAGACCATCATCACCGGCGGCGCGATTCCGAACGGCGATGAGCGTCATCGCCTTGGATCTGCTCGCGTTGGCCGGCTGCATCGCGTACGTCGGCTACGACTGCACCGCGAGTAACGGTTTGCAGCCGCATGACGGGCGCTTGATCGTTGCGGCCGTAGCATGCTTGTACACGCTTGTCGTCCTCGTCGTGGCGGCAATTCAAGGCGGTTCCCCAGCCGTCATAGAGAGGGCAATCGAGTTCGGCTGGCCGGTCGAGGACGACAACGCTGATCGCGCCGGGGATTCCTGACGCCTCGCGGTCACTCCGTAAACGCTCCGGCGAAGACGAGGCTGCGCTCGACGAGCTCTTGGATCACCACGTCGGGTCGCTCTGCTTCGACGACGTGCGGGTCGAACTGCGGGCCTTGGGCGGAGCGATAGTCGAGCGCGACGAACCGGCGCGCGTCCTCGCCGAGAAACGGCCGTAAGCCCGCCAGAAATGAGTCGCCGAAGGCGACGATTTTCGGAAGCGACGGATCGTCGACCGCGCTCGCGTAGTAGCCGAAGGCGGCGGCGTCGGGGTCGTTTGGATACGGCAGCGCCGTGATTTCGTGAGCACGGCGCGGGAAGTCGTAGTCGAGCCACTCGTTCGATATCGTCCCCGACACGCCGGCGATCTTCAGCAGGTCGCCGGTGCCGGTGCGCCGGCGCGGCACGATCGACGACGGCGCGATCATGTCGCGGATCGGCACGCGTGCTTGCCGCAGCGCCGCTATGATGGCGCGGTAGGCAGCGTATGCGCCGGCATCGTTCCAATGCGTGTCGCCGCGGGTGTAGACCTCGCCGCGGCGCGAGGCGTCGAGCAGCGCCTGCCGCGTGTCCACGACGCGGACGCCGCGTGCGCGCAGCATCGGAAGGAGCCGATCCGCCGCGGTTGCGGTCGCACGGCGGATGCCTGGCGGCAGATACTGCGCGTAGATCGTGCTCTTGTTCGGGACGAGCGCGAAGACGTACGGAATGCCCCGGCGCGCGCACCAGGCGGAACGTGCCGCGTAGATGTCAGCGGCGTGCGCGAGGTCGGCGTCGGTGGGCTTCCCCTCGAGGTAGTCGCGCTCCTCGGCGCCGTAGAACAGCCAGCCGTCGCGGCCGCGGATGACGGAGGCGGAGCCGACGTCGCCGAGCCAGACGTACTTCGCGTAGTCGTAGCCGGTGATGAGCTGCCGGCGCAGCGGAAACGCGTCGGCGATCTCGCGTTCCGCGTCGCGCTGCCAGCCGCCGGTCGCGAGCGCTCCCGAAGTGACCGGCGGCGCGACGAACGGCTTGCGCTGTTCGGTGTTGAGCAAGAAGTCGACGTCGAACCCGGCGTGCCCGGTGAGCGCGAGCGCCGCCGGCACGAGCAGCAACACCGCGAACAGCACCACGATGACGAGATCGCCGGGGCCGCGCTGCGTCGCGACCGGCGCGTTCGGATCGGTCATCAAAAGCGAAAGTAGATGAACGGGTTGTAGGTGCCGGCCGCGAGCTTCATCACCGAGACGGTGAAGATCAGCGCGAGCGCCGCGGGAACGGCGAGCGTGCCGAGGGCGGCGCGCGTTCGCCATGCGGCGTCGCGCAGCGCGGTCTCGACACGTCGCGCCAGGAAGGGCGTCGCGAGCACGCAGCCGAGCGCGAAGACGAGCAGCGTCTCGTGGTCGACCGCGGCGCGGAACGACAGCGCAGGCGACGGCGCTTGGTGGACGAGTGTGCGAAGGAATGCGAGCGCGTAGCCGAACGAGTCGGAACGGAAGAACACCCAGGCGAACATGACCACCACAAGGACGTAGACGTGGCGCACGACCGGGGTCGCGGTGATCCGCCGCACCGCGCCGACGCGCTCGAGGACGAGGAACGCGCCGTGGATCAGACCCCACACGACGAACGTCCACTTCGCGCCGTGCCACAGCCCGCAGAGAAAGAACACGATCACGAGGTTCGTGTAGATGCGCCACGGCGCGACACGGTTGCCGCCGAGCGGCACGTAGAGATAGTCGCGGAACCAGCGCGAGAGCGAGATGTGCCAGCGCCCCCAGAACTCGCGGATCGACCCGGCGACGTACGGGAAGTTGAAATTCTCCAGGAACTTGAACCCGAACATCCGCGCCATCCCGATCGCCATGTCGGAGTAGCCGGAGAAGTCGAAGTAGATCTGCAGCGTGTACGCGGCGAGCGCGAACCACGCCAGCGCGGTGCTGACGTTCGCGTCCGGCGTCGCGAACACGTGGTCGACGGTCGCCCCGAGCGTGTTCGCGATCAGCACCTTCTTCCCGAGCCCGACGACGAAGCGGCGCGCGCCGTAGGCGAACCCGTCCAGCGTGACGACGCGCTGCGAGAGCTGTGCCGCGACGTCCTTGTAGCGGATGATCGGCCCGGCGATGAGCTGCGGGAAGAACACGAAGTACAGCACGATCTCGAGCGGGTTCTTGCGCGCTTCCGAGGTGCGGCGGTAGACGTCGACGACGTACGAGATCGCGTGAAAGGTGAAGAACGAGATCCCCAGTGGCAGGTAGACGTGCGAGAGCGCGACGTTGCGCCCGATCGCGCCGCCGGTGATGAACGTCAGGTTGTCGGCGAGGAAGCCGGTGTACTTGAACCACGCCAGCACGCCGAGGTCGAACGCGACCGCGGCGGCGACTACGAGCTTGCGCGCGCGCGTCCCGTTGCCGGGGAGTTGCGAGAGCGCGAGCCCGAAGCCGTAGTTGACCAGCGCCGAGGTGAGGACCAGCGCGACGAACCGGCCTTCGCCCCAGGCGTAGAAGAAAAGGCTGGCGAGAACGAGCGCGACGTTCTTGAGCCGCGGGCCGGGTGTCAGAAAGTACAGCGCGAGGACGGCGGGCAGGAACCCGAAGAGGAAGACCTCGCTGCTGAAGACCATGCTACGGCGTGACGCCTTGGCCGCTCTCCGTCGCTTTCCCGCTTGCGATCGTGGCGAGCATCGCGATCGTACTCCTCTTCGACGTCCTGAGCGCGATGGCGGCGGCGCGCCATTCCGGTTTTCCGTACCGCAAGCTGTGGCCGGTGCAGCTCGTGCTCTACATCGTGATCGGGTTCTGCGCGATGTTCGCGCTGCTCGACCTGCGGCGCGTCGAGGCGGTCGGCGCGATCACCGGAGTTGTCGAATGGACGCTCGGCTGGGCGATCGTGTGGCGCATCGGCCCGGGCCGCGTCGAAAGCGCCACGCCCGGCCGCATCGCCGTGGTGGTGCTCTCGATGACGGCGTTCGGCTTCGGGTTCGCGCTGCTCGGCGCCGTCGTTTTCAACGTCGTGGTGACGCTGATGCTGCGCGCGCACGGCTAGCGCCGCGGTGTGCGAGCCGGTACGAGAGTGGTATCGGTACGGCGTCGCAACTGGCCCTTTCTCAGCCGTTCGTTTCAGCGTACCGTAGAGATGATGGTTTGGGTCGCTTACGCGGCGATGTGCCTGATCTGGGGCACGACGTGGCTCGTTATCAAGGTGGGCTTGCACTATCTTCCGCCGGTCACGGGCAGCGGCTTGCGCTTTCTGATCGCGGGGCTGGTGCTGTTCGCCGTTGCGGCCGCGCGCCGGGAGCTGCCGGCGCCGCGCGAAGTGCCGTGGAAGCTTGTCGGCGTGATGGGCGTCTTCATGTGCGGGGTGAACTATGCGCTGGTCTACCTCGCGGAGACGCGGCTCGACTCGGGTCTGGTCGCTGTGCTGTTCGCGACGTTTCCGTTCTTCATGTTCGCGTTCGGCCGCGTGCTGCGAATCGAGAAGACGACGCCGCTCGTGTGGGCCGGAGCGACGGTCGCCTTCGCCGGCGTGGCGGTCATCTCGGTCGGCGGCCAGTTCCGCGCCAGCCCGCTGTACGCGCTGGCGGTGATTGCGGCGGCCGCATCGGCGGCGTTCGCGAACTGCTATGCAAAAAAACACGCGCAGTACGGGCCGCTCGCGACGCTGCCGCTCGCGATGACGGCCGCTGGCGCGGCGACCAGCGGGTGGGGGATAGGGACGGAACACGTCGACTGGGCCCTCGCCGTCGCGCCGGTTTCGCTCGCCGCGCTCGCGTACCTCGCGTTGCTCGGCAGCGGCCTTGCGTTCTTCCTCAACCTGTGGGCGCTGCAGCGTTTGCCCGCGTCCGTGATCGCGCTGGTGCCGCTGATCATTCCGGTGATCGCGGTGAGCGTCGGCATCGTGGCCGGCGAACGCTTCGGCGCCCGCGAAGCGCTGGGCAGCGCCGTCGTCGTCGTAGGAATATCAATCGCGCTCGCGCGCCGGCTCCGGCGGCGTGAACCTTTTCAACATACCGTTGTAGCTCCCCGCGCGGCGGACGCTTAAGTACCACTGCCGGCACGATGAAACGATATGCAACGCCGTCATGAGATATGCGTTGTGTCATAATCGTTGACACAGTTCACGCGAAACGGTAAAATGTTCTCCGGGTCTTTGATCGGGTGTGCAAAGGAGAACGCTTCGTGCCAAAATCGATCGACGTCGCCGAGTACATTCTGAAGCGCTCCGGGCCGCAATTCCCGTTGAAGCTGCAGAGCCTGGTGTACTATTCACAGGCGTGGTCGCTCACGTGGGACGGCCGTCCGCTTTTCGACGACGAGATTCAAGCGTGGCCGGCGGGCCCGGTCGCGCCGCTTCTCTACGAGCGCTACCTAGGACAGTCCCCTGTGCGGAGCGTCGGCGGAGATGCGGACGTGATCGCGCGTGATCCCGTCGCCGTCGAGACGATCGACGCCGTGCTGGAGTTCTATGCCGACCGGGATCGTCAATGGCTGTATGACCTGACGCATTCCGAGCAGCCGTGGCGTGAAGCGCGCGGTTCCGTGCTACCGGGAGATCCGTGCGAGCGCGCGATCAGCCACCAGTCGATGGCTACGTACTACGCGAGCCTCTAAGTGTCCAAGGCGAACAAGATGCGTGCGAAGGCGGCATCGTACATGGGTGACCATCCCTCATGGCGCGTCCGCAAGCTCCGCATGGCACCGCCACTCGGCTGGAAGCAAATCTCGCGGGCAGACTTGGAGGATGTCGTCGCTCATCTTTCGTCACTCGAGTCGATGACGTGGAACGACATCGTTGTCACGGCCCGAAAGCACAACCATTTTTGCCAAGTGGAGGAGCTGTCGAAGTCCGCTCGTGACATCATCCACAGCGACTGGCGCGGGGTCGACCAAGTCCTTTCAATTCGACTGACGAATCTCAAGCGCATCTGGGGCGTCGTCGAAGAAGGCGTTCTCTACGTTCTGTGGTGGGATCCGGAGCACCAAGTCTATCGTTCGACGTTCAAGGACCGCTATTCATAGCGCGCTGGCGACGACGGCCTCCGTCACGGGGCTTTGACGATGACTTTGCCTTTCATGTAGGGGTGGTAGGCGCAGACGTATGCGTACGTGCCGGGCTTTGCGAAGGCGTAGGTCCAGGCGTCTTTCTTGTTCAGATTGCCGCTATCGAACGACTTGTTTGAAGCGGTGACGGTGTGAGGCGTGTCGTCGTCCTGCACCCAGCGCACGGTCTGGCCGGGCTCGATGGTGACGGTGTCGGGGACGAAGGCGAAGTTCTTGATGTGGACCACCACGACGGACTTCACCGCCGCGCTCGTCGTCGGTGCGGGCGAGGCGGCCGGAGCGGGCGCCGTCGAGGGCGCGGGCGACTGGGCGACGGCGACGCTGCCGAGGGCAAGCGCAGCGAGCAGCGAGAGAACGAAGGTTCGCATGGTGTTCTCCTAACGGCGCGGATGCGGCGGTAGTTTTCCTCCATTCAACGGCCCGGACGTGACGAAAGCCTGAACCATGTATCGGCGCGTCAGCTCGCCGGCCGCACCAGCGCACGCGCCCAGTGCCGCACGTCCCAATCGGGGTCGTCGAGGTGCCGCGCGGCGCGTTCCGCCGCCGCGCCGTGCTCGACGAACGGCGCGAGCCGCAGCGCCCACACCAGATATCCGTCGGTTCGCTCGAGCGCGTCGAGCGCGCGCCGATCGAGCTGAGCGGCGAGCGCGCGCAACTCGGGCTCGACGCCGGCCGCCGGAGTGTCCGCCGTACCGGGCCGTTCCCGCAGCTCGCGATCGGTCTGCTCGTGCCAGGCGATCGCGTCGAGGCGTTCCGTCACTTCCCGGAGCTGCATCTCACGGACCGCCGGTGAGACCGCGCTGCGCGGCTTCGAGCGCGGCCGGGTCTTCCGCGACCGACGCGTTCAGCGGCGCGACCGCGTGCGGCGGCACGATCGGGCGCGGGTTCGGATCGGTCGCGTCGTACTGCGTCAGCGTCGTCGGCGCCGCGTTGAGGATGTCCATCGAGCGCTGATAGTTCCACACGACCTGCTGCGGGATCGTCGTCCCTTCGGCGTACGGGCGGAACGCCGAGCGAGGCGGCTCGGCACCCGGCGTCCCGGGGATGCCGCGGTAGAACGGTCCCATCATGAGCTCGTAGTCCTGCGCCGGGGGCGGGTCGACGCGCTCGTGGCGCCACGCGCCGGCGGCGGGGTCGTAGGTCGGGTTGGCTTCGCGGCCGCGGCCCGGGCCGCTCACGAAATTCAGCCATTCCCGTTGCCGCTGCGCGTAGTCGGGCTGCCGCGTCGAGACGAGAGGGAACGCCTTTTGACCGAGCCGCCGGATCTCGGAGAGCGCGACGTCGAACCGGATGACGCCGGCGTAGCGCTCGGGCGGGTTCGAGTTGCGCGAAAGCCGGATCGCCCAGTCGCGGGCCCGCCGCTCGGCCGTCGCCGGATCGCGGTCGTAGTGGGTGTAGAAGCCCTGCCCGAAGTCGCCGCCCCCGAGCGGCTGGACGTTGCCCGGGATCTGCTGCGCGATCCGCCAGGTGGTCCCGTGGAAGAAGTTCAGCTGGGCAGGCGCCGAGGGCTGCTGCTGTTGCTGGTCGGGCGCTCCGGACGGATCGAGCGAGCCGGCATCGCGCGGGTCGCGCGGCGGCGCGGTGTCGCGCTGGACCGACCCGGTGGCGGGCGGACGGCCGTGCAAAGGCGCCTGAAGGCGCGCTGGTCCGGCATGGCCGGCGGGGTACGATCCGAGCGCGGTGTCGGCGCGGCGGGCCGCGTCGCGTTCGAGCGGGTCGTCGGGGCCGCGGTCGACCCAGCCGGACGGTGTTTGGCCGGTGGCGCACTGCACGACGTGGCCGAGCTCGTGCGCGAGCAGCCGGCGTCCGTCCGCGGTCGTCGGCGCGGAGCTGCCCGGGGCGAACGCGATCTGATTGCCCGAGGTCAGCGCGCGAGCGCCGGCATTCTCGGTCGTGCGCTCGGCGGCGCGATCGGTGTGCACGCGCACGTCCGCGAACGAGAACCCGAAGCGCCGCTCCATGTCGTGCCGCAGCGCGGTCGGCAGGGCGCGGCCGGGCAGCGCGAACGCGCCGGCCAAGACAGGCGCGGCGTCGACCGGTCGGCGCTGGTGCGCGAACGTCGCGAACGGCGACATGCGGTGAGTATGGCATCCTCCGATGCTGCCAACAAGGCGCGCCGAACGGTGTCTTGGGAGGCCGCGGCTTCGGGCGAGACCGAAGTCCTGCGCTTCCCCTCGTCGGAAGGCTGCTCCGGAGAAGTCTGTGCAAACGCTCGTGAACGTCACCCTGCCCGAGATGGGCGAGTCGGTCAGCGAAGGCTCGATCGTCGAGTGGCGCAAGAAGGTCGGTGACTGGGTCGACGAAGGCGAGACGATCGTCGACGTGACGACCGACAAGGTCGACGTCGAGGTCCCCTCGACCGCCGGCGGCGTGATCACGGCCCTCCACGGCGACGAAGGCGCGACCGTGAACGTGGGCGCCGTCCTCGCCGAGATCGACACGACCGCCTCCAAACCCGCCGGCGCGGCCGGCCCGAGTGTCACCCTGAGCTCGTCGAAGGGTGAGAGCGCAACGTCCCTGGAGGCAGGCCCGAAGGGCGAACTCGTCACCCCCACCAGCTACGGCGCCTCCGGCTCTGCCGACGCACCCGCCGAGCGCCGCGGCAACGGCAAGGCCGGCGGCGTCCTCTCGCACCACGCGCGCCGCCTGGTCGAGCGCCTGCACATCGACGCCTCGAAGCTGACCGGCACCGGCCCCGACGGCTTGATCCTGCGCGAGGACGTCGAAGCCGCGGTCGCCTCGGGAAAGATCGCCTTCACCGGCGCCCTCGGCTCCGCCGCAGCGCCCCCGACCGTGCAGTATCCGCCGGTCTCGACCGAAGCGAAGGTCGCCGACCTGAAAGGCTCCTCCGCGACGCTCGCGTCGTACATGGAGCAGTCGCTGACGATCCCCGTCGCGACGTCGTTCCGCACGCTGCACGTCGGCACGCTCGAGCAGCGCCGCGCCGAGTTGAACAACGCGCTCAAACAAGCCGGCCGCAGCGAGAAGGTCTCGTTCACGCACATCATCGCGTTCGCGCTCGCGCGCGCCGCGGCGGAACAGCCCGCAATCACCGCCTCGTTCCGCCGCACCGACGGCAAGCCGCAGCGCGTCGAAGCCGGGATCCACCTCGGCCTCGCGGTCGACACGCAGCGGAAGGACGGTTCGCGCTTCCTCGTCGTGCCGGTGATCAAGAACGCCGGCAGCCTCGATTTCCCGGCGTTCCGCGCGACGTACGAAGAGCTGATCGCCAAAGCGCGCGACAACAAGCTCTCGGTCGATGAACAAACCGGTGCGACGTTCACGCTGACGAATCCCGGCGGCATCGGAACGGTCGCGTCGGTGCCGCGGCTGCAGGTCGGCCAAGGCGCGATCATCGCGGCCGGTGCGATCGCGTTCCCGCCCGGCTTCGCGCACGCGCCGCGCGCGACGCTGGAACAGCTCGGTGTCGAGAAAGTGATGACGCTGACCTCGACCTACGACCACCGCGTCATCCAAGGCGCGCAATCGGGCGAGTACCTCAAGCGCGTCGACGAATTGCTCGCCGGCGCCGACCAGTTCTACGAGACGCTGTTCTCGCAGCTCGGCGTGCAGGCGAAAGTGCGCGGCGTCGCGACCAGCGCGAACGGTGCGGCCGCGACGCGCGAAGAGCCCGAGCCGATCACCGCCGACATCCCGGGCTTGCCTTCGGAAGAGATGCTGCGCGCGATCGCGGCGGGGATGGCGATCGTCTCGGCGTACCGCCGCCACGGCCACCTCGGCGCGGCGCTCGACCCGCTCGGCGGCGAACCGCCCAACGACCCGACGCTCGACCCCGCGACGTACGGCCTGACGCCGGCGATGATGCAAGCGATTCCGGCTTCGGTGCTCAACGTGAAGCTGGCGGGCAAGACGCTCGCCGACGTGCTGCCGAAGCTGCGCGAGACGTACAGCTCGACGATCGCGTACGAGATCGAGCACATCTCGAACACGCAGCAGCGCGAGTGGCTGCGCGAGTACATCGAGACCGGGAAGCACAAGATCGCGCTCTCGCCGCAGCGGCGCGTGCAGGTGCTCGAGCGGTTGATCAAAGTCGAGACGATGGAGCGGTACTTCCGCAAGCAGTTCATGTCGCAGAAGACCTTCTCGATCGAAGGGCTCGACGTGATGGTGCCGATGCTCGAGGAGACGATCTCGATGCTCGCCGAGGACGGAACGAAGACCGTCGTGCTCGGCATGGCGCACCGCGGCCGGCTCTCGACGATCGCGCACGTGGTGAACCGCCCGTACGAGGAGCTGCTCTCGGAGTTCGAGTCGGCCTCGCGCCGCGAGGAGAAGCAGGGCGGCGACGACGACGCGACGGGCGACGTGAAGTACCACCACGGCGCGCACGGCGAGTACGTGACGCCGGTCGGGACGAAGATCACGGTCGAGCTCGCGAGCAATCCTTCGCACCTCGAGGCGGTTGACGCAGTGGTCGAGGGGATGACGCGCTGCCTGCAGACCGATCACAGCGTGAACCCCGCGACGCTGAACCACGAGGTGGCGGCGCCGATCCTGATCCACGGCGATGCGGCGTTCGCGGCGCAGGGCGTGGTGGCGGAGGTGCTCAACCTGCAGGGCCTCGCCGGCTACGCGACCGGCGGGACGATCCACATCATCTCGAACAACCAAGTCGGCTTCACGACGGATCCCGGCGAGGGTCGCTCGACGCGCTACGCGAGCGATCTCGCGAAGGGCTACGACGTGCCGATCGTGCACGTCAACGCGGACGACGTCGACGCGTCGATCGGGGCGGTGCACCTGGCGATCGACTACCGCCGCAAGTTCGGCCGTGACGTGGTGGTGGATTTGATCGGCTACCGCCGCTTCGGCCACAACGAGCAGGACGAGCCCGCGTACACGCAGCCGACGAAGGCCGAGCTGATCAAGGTACACCCGACGGTGCGCGAGCTCTACGCCGGGCAGCTGGTCGCGCAGGGCGTGCTCACGAACGAGCAGGTCAAGGAGATGATGGACACCGCGACGGCCCGCATCTCCGAAGCGCACAAGAACGTGAAGAGCGGCGAGTTCAAAGCGAAGCTGATCAACGTCGCCGTGTACCCGACCGGAAACGAGCCGGCGCCCGACACGCGCGTCGACAAGACGAAGCTGCTGAAGTGGGCGGAGGAGGTCGTCCACGCGCCGGAGGGTTTCCGGCCGAATCGCAAGCTGCAGCAGCAGTTCGCGAAGCGAACGCAGGCGCTGAAGGAGACCGGCGAAGTCGACTGGGGTTTGGCGGAAGCGCTAGCGTTCGCGAGCCTGTTGACGGAAGGAACGCCGATCCGGCTGAGCGGGCAAGACACGGAGCGCGGAACGTTCTCGCACCGGCACGCCGTGCTGCACGACGCGCGCTCGAACGCGAAGTACGTGCCGCTGCAGCACCTGAACGAAGCAAAAGCGTCGTTCGAGATCTACAACTCGCCGCTGAGCGAGTACGCCTGCCTGGGCTTCGAATACGGCTACGGCTTCGAAATCCCGAACGCGCTGGTGCTCTGGGAAGCCCAATTCGGCGACTTCAACAACGGCGCGCAGATCATCATCGATCAGTTTATCGCGGCGGGGGCTGCGAAGTGGGGGCAGATGACGCGGCTCACGTTGCTGCTGCCACACGGGTACGAAGGGGCGGGGCCGGAGCATTCCAGCGCGCGGCTTGAACGGTTCTTGCAGCTGAGTGCTGAGGGCAACATTCGGGTGGCGAACTGCTCGACAGCGGCACAGTACTTTCATCTACTGCGCGCGCAGGCAAAGGCGACACAGGCATATCCTCTCGTTGTGATGACGCCGAAGAGCCTGCTGCGAAACCGGGCAGCGTACGGAACCATTGACGAGCTCACCGACGGAACGTTCCGCGAGGTGATTGACGACCCACGCTACGAGCGCAAGGACAAGAGCGGCGTGCAGCGCCTACTCCTATGCAGCGGCCACATCTACTTCGATCTAACGTCTAGCCCACTCTACGAGCAGGCAAAGAAGACGGCCATCGTGCGCGTGGAACTGCTCAGCCCGCTCCCCACAGAAGAGATTCTTCGGGTGATTGTGAGTTTCCCAAACGTGAAGGAAGTCACGTGGGTTCAAGAAGAGCCGAAGAACATGGGCGCTCGCGCGCATGTGCGGAGACGTCTCGTAGAGCGGCTGCCGAGCGGTCTAGAGGATATCACGTACGTAGGTCGCGCGTATCGGGCAAGTCCGTCAGAGGGCTATCCGGGAGCTCACGCTGTCGAACAGGACCGTATCGTACGTGAAGCATTATCCACAGGGTCGGCTTAGTCGTCATGCATCTTCTTGGAATCGTTTGTTGCGGCGATGGCGAGCGGCGAGCGTTCTGCGTCAATGACGGCCCCCAAAATACCATCAAACCGTGCCTCAGCGCGGACAAACAACTTGGTCACTGTGGACTTCCTTAATAGTACGGCTGTCGGAAATATCGAGAGTTTCGTTGGAGATATCATCGCGGTCGTCGGCTTTGGCTTAACGCTCTTTGGCGTCTATAAGGCAACAAGCGCTGCGGAAGCAGCAAGAACGGCCGCTGCAAGCGTTAAGCAGGAGCTATCTAAGAACGACCAAATTTCGGCGTGCACATTGGTAATTTCCATCATGGAAGTCATTAAGCGGGACCAGCGCGACGACCCACCCCGAATAGAGCAACTCATCGACCGATACGGAGAGTTGAGAAGGCTAATGGTTCAACTGAAAGAGTCCGACGCGATTAGTCGGCAAAACGATGCTCTCCTGATTGGCGAAATGTTAACTGAGTGCCGACAAATGGAGACCGATCTGGAAATAAGCCTAAAGACCAATTCGTCGCTTGATACGCCGAAGCTCAACGAGGCAATCTCGCGAATGCTGGATGAGTTCAATGGTATTCTAGCAAGACTTCGGGCCCAAGGTTGAGCGAAGGGGTTTAATAAAATGGCGAATCAGTTTGTGAACTTGCTTCGTGGCCTCGCAGACAGTACGAGTAAGGGAAAGGCGAAATGGAAGCCCGCCGCTTCGCGCGCGGATGCGTTCGTATTGCTTCTATCGGACAATAGTGTCGTAATTAGGAAAAGCGGTGCCGACTATATAGTGGAGTTATACGATGCTAATGGGAAGCTGATCGACGCCACGAACGATACTGCGCTTAGGCCGGACTTGAATGATGCGTACAGCCTTATGCGATCAGTATGGGGCGCCGCGAAGCGCAATGCGCTTGGTACGGACGACGTAATTCAGAACGTGCTTCGAGAGCTTGACTAGGGAAGAGCTTCAGCGCGGCCTTTAACGTCCGATCCGTACTCGCAGTGTGGCGAGTACGGTATAACAGTCGGCGGCCTCACGGGTCACTTTGATTCGAAAATGGCCGAGGAGTTCGCTGCGATCCTTCTTGACTACATCATCCACGGCTCATATACGCGGCAGCATGATGGGGGACAGCGTCACGAGTCATACGATATGCGTGGTAGCGACGGACGAGAGTCCGCAGTTTGCCGCTCTCCCTATTGATCGGCTTCAAAATAGCTGCTGACGTCAGGTTTCTTCATCGTTCCTTCCGTTAGGCTTTGACGGTCGGAGCCATGATTGCGAACATCCGCGACGCTATCGTGAGCGCCAGCGTCACCGCCAGTAGGGTAGGATGGTCTTGATCATAGCCACGAGAGTTCGTCTTAAACTCGTGCGGGATCGCGGCAAAAAGACCTACTATAATATGCAAATCGAGCGGCTCGTCTGTCACAATACGGCCTCATGAAGGCGCCTTAATGGTTTTCGTCCGCGTCCTGGGAGTCCTGGGATACGCGCGGGCGCGGTCTTGGGCTGGGGCGGAAGCCGTATCCGAGGACGGCGTTATAGGTATAGTCATACTTCGGGGGAAGCGGCGCGCGGGCGGGGGCACCGGCTTTGCCGTCATTCCCGTGCTCCTGCTGAAAATAGCTGCTGACATCGGGTATCTTCATCGTGCGTTTCCTAGATTCAGCCCATTCGGGCCGCGGTTGCGATGATTAGCGGGAAAGTCGTGAGGACCACGGAGGTCACCAGAATGGCCGCTTTCATGATGCGGAGTCTGTCATTTCGGTTCGCCTGGACGACGAAGCGATCGATGAGCTTGAAACGAGTACCCTTGGGATCGTCGGGAAAATCGGCCGCAAACTCTTCCGGATCAACGCCCTCACTCACGAGAAATGTAAGGCCGGTTCCCAGGATCGCGAGAATGAATCCACTCAGGAGCAATGCCGTCACCGTGTGATATTCGTTTGCCTTATCGAAGACGATGGCGTAGATCGCCGCCTGAGCTGCCGTCCATGCGAAGGAAAGAGAGTCGAGGAACCGATTCGCATCGGTCGTCCGGTGCAGCGCCCGCGCAACTACGTCGTATGCGAACTGTTCGTCGCTTTGCCGCAAGAGCGGGGCGATGTCGAAGGACGGTTCGGTCTCACCTTTTACGGTCTTCGGACCCTGCTGGGACCTTACGCTCCACGCCTGGGGAGCGGAACGACTTCAGTACGAGAGTCCAGTTCATGATTTATCGATCGTGAGCGGTCTTCGCTGAAAAAGCAATACCTAAGCGCCCATTCTCACTAGCCGCGGCTAGTGGTTCTTGCGTACACGGTAGTGAAGGTGTACCACGCCGCTGCGGAAGTGGCGTTCGTCGAGCAGTTCCAGCCGGGCGCGCCAATCGTTGGGTAGGGCCGATGTGCCGGCTCCGACTGTCACGGGCACGATGAACAGGTGCAGCTCGTCAACCAAGCCGGCCTTGAGTGCTTGGGCGGCCAGTTCGGGGCCGCCGACCGTGATGTCTCGGTCCGAGTTTTCTTTTAAGTGCCGGACCACGTCGGCGTTGAAGTCGCGTCTGATCCGGGTTCTTGCGCTGGATGCTGTCGCGAGTGTCTTGGAATAGACGACTTTCTCAGCCGCACGCCATATCTGCGCGAAGTCTTGCTCGACAGATTGCTGATCAGAACCGGTGGGAGCTCTCTCCCAGTAGACCATCGTCTCGTACATCCGACGTCCGTACAGGTGCGTTCCGATCGGCCGTTCGAGATCGTTGACGAAGGCGAACACCTCTTCGTCCGGCGCTGCCCAGTCGAAGTTGCCCTTCTCGTCGGCGACGTAGCCGTCGAGCGATGCGATCACCGCGTATATCAGCTTGGCCGGCGAAGCCATTGGAACGCTCCTTTCGAACCAAGTGCCGGCTTTCAGTGTGGGTACCCGGCTAGACCGGCACTCAGACGCGTCTACAACCACATCGAACCGCCGCTGGCGAGGTAGGACTGCACGCCGGCTAGGGCTTCGTCTTGGTGCTTGCGCAGTTGCATTGCCAGCATGATCTCGGCGAAGTCGGCGGCGGCTTGGAGATCTTCCGCGACTGCTCCTTGGCGTCGCGCGACGGTCGCGAGCAGAAGGAGCGACGTGAGGCCGTTCATGCCGCAGGACGTCTCGTACGTCAGGAACGCCTCGCGCAGGATGCGTTCCTCCTCGTTCTTGGCGGCTCTCGTCCAGTCGATGCCGAAACGCTCGTACGTTTCGGGAGCCTTGAAGGGGACGACGTTTCTCACGATACGTCGCTCCCCAGGAGCAGGCCGCCGCGATAGATGCCGGCGCTCCGGAGTGCCGCGAGGTCGCGGCGAAAGGCGCGCACCGAGCCGCCGAAGCGGGCTTCGTAGAGCTCGTAGTGGACGGCCTCGCGGCGGATGAATCGGGCGAGCAGCCACGCGATTCGGGCGAGGGAGCCGCGGTCACGATCCCGCGTGCGGGATGGCGGCCGGGTGATCGACGCGGGCGCGTCGAACTGACGGGTTGTCATTCGATGATTCTCCATCGGGTGACGGGCCCGGTCGGTGTCTGAAGCACTGATCGGGCCGCTTTAGTTTTTGTGTGGAAGGACGGCACGTTTTAACGTCACATCGGTCCTCTAGCAGTATACCACAAGACGCGGCACAAGTGTTCGATGTGCGACGAAAATTTATCGCTGAAGAGGCGATCCAGTCGTCGCTCACTGGCAGGACTGCACGCTCGGGACTTACTAAGCGGTGCTCACGGTTTGTTCATCAGTCGGAGGATACTGTCAATGGTGCGTCGCGCGAACGTGCTTTCGTTAGCAGTGGGCATTTCGGCGCTGGTCGCTGCGTCGCCGGCGCCAACAGCCCTGCCGACGCCAGCTGCCGCGCCAACGCCATCTACCCCGCCGAGGTATGTAGAAGCAAAGGGCTTCGGCGCCGCCGCTGCCGCTCGCATTCTCAACGCGCAATATACCGCGCCCGGAACGGTCCGCGTTTCGTACACCGACCGTGACGGCCATCAAGCGCAGCTCATCACGCATCCCCTGAACGGTGCGGACGCCTTCGGCGGCGACGGTTATCCGGCGACCGGATTCTATGCCGTTCCGGGCGAGCAGAACCCGCTCTTTCGGGTCACGGTGAACGCGATCGGCGGGCGCAATCTGCAGCTCGAAGACATCTACGTCATCGAACGCGACGGTACGCTCACCCGCGTTCCGGTGTATCAGGTCAACGTCTACGACTCGACCGCGAAGCCGATCTCACCCGAACAGCACTTCGCGCAGCCGGTCCGCACACTGCACTTCAAGCGCTACATCGACGTGGTCGGCGGCGGCAGCGATGAGGGCTTCGCCCAATACTTCGTGCGGCTCTCCGACGGCAAACCGGCGATTCTCCAGACCGACTGGATCCTCCAGGACAAGTCGTACGACAGCTCGTCGCACCTCAGCACGCCGCAGCCGGAGCCGGTGGTCGCCGGGACGTGCTACCGGCTTTACGTCTACGGAAGCACGGCCCCGTTCTTCGCGGTCTGCCCCGCGAAGGCACACTCCCGCTAGGCTCTTCTGCGCGAACTGCTTCGAAAGCGCCGTCGACGTCAACGAGCCGAACGCCTACATTTCACGGCGTCACCGTCACCAGCGCGACGCGGTTCACGCCGCTGCAGGCCAGCACCAAGTTCTTGCCGTCGGTGGTCGGCATCATGTTGCGCACGACGCCGCCGCCGGACGGGATCGTCCACGTCTGGAACTTCTGCGTCTGCGGGTCGAAGCGCACCAGCGTGTTCGGCTCGACGCCGGACTCGCTGTACCAGACCGCGTTCTTCAACCACGCGATGCCGTACGGGCGCGAGCTCGGGCCGCCGGGCGAGGGCCACTCGGTGACGCGGCCGGTCTTCGGGTCGAAGCGGCCGAGGTAGCCGCGCGCGTAGTCCGAGTACCACATCACGTCGTCGGGCCCGATCGCGATGCGGCGCGGGCGCGCGCCGGCGTTCGGCAGCGGGTACTCGCGGATCGCCATCGTTGCGGAGTCGATTGTCGCGATCTTGTTGCTGCCGAACTCGACGAACCACACCGCGTTCTTCGAGTCGACGACCATCCCGTAGGGATTCGCGCGCGGCGTCGGCGCGCTTACCACCCGCGTCTGGCCGGTGCGCGGGTCGAGCCGCCCGACCATGTCCGCGCCTTGCACGGTGAACCACAGCGTGCCGTTGCGGTCGAAGAGCGGCGTGTGCGGATCGCGCGCGGCCGGATCGAGGTTGTACGTGGTGAACGCGCCCGTCTTCGGATCGAGCTTGCCGATGTAGGCCTTGAAGTTCGCGGTGAACCAGACGTTGCCGTCGCGGTCCATCACCAAGCCGTGCGGGCCGGAGCCTGCGACGGGCGGATGGTATTCCTTGAACGTGCCGGTCGCCGGATCGAGGCGGCCGAGCACGTTCGCCATCTGTCCGGTGTACCAGATCGAACCGTCGGGCGCGGCGAGCGGATCGTGCGGCCGCGATCCCGGCGTCGGCACGACCCATTCTCGGATCGTCACCTGCACGCTGCCCGGCACGACGACCGCGGCCGGTGCGCTCTTCGCGGGGAAGTTCTTCGCCAAGTAGTCGACGACCGTGTCGACTTGCGCGGGTGCGAGCTGCGCGCCCTGATTGCGCATCTGCGCGACGACGTTGCTCCAACCGGCGCGGTCGTAGCCGGCGCGCGTCACCATGGTGAGCGCATGGCACTGCGCGCACGCCGTCTGCACGATCTCCTTGCCGGGCCCCTCCGGCAGCACGGCTTGACTCCCGGCTGGCGCGGCGAAGCACAACAGCGCTCCGGCGAACAAGGGCAGCCCGAACCGCTTCGACATCGGGGACACCTCCGTTCTCAGCATCGCGACTGTTCGCTGTCCGTCACCGTTTCCCGGTGGGCCGGGCCGGACACAAGGGGATCGTATGGCGATCGACGTTCGCGGCTTGACGCCGCTGCTGGAAGTCTTCGATATGCGCGAATCGGTCGCGTTCTACCGGGACGCGATCGGTTTCGAGGTGGTCCATACCGCTGAACCGGACGGGTCTCTCGTCTGGGCGATGCTCCGTCATGGTGACGTCATGCTGAAGCTGAACGAACGCTACGAAGACGACGAGCGGCCGGCGCAACGCGACCCGGTGCGCTGCGCGGGCCATGAGGATACCGAGCTGTACTTCGACTGTCCCGATGTCGACGCGGCGTTCCGGCACCTTCCTGCGAGCGGATGTGCTGTCGAAGAGCCGCGGACGACGCACTACGGGATGAAGCAGATCTGGCTGGCCGACCCCGACGGATTCAGACTCTGCTTTCAATGTCGGTCCTAGCCGCTGCGCACGGCTGCCGACTCCCGTCGGGCAGGGCGCAGCATCGCGCTCAGCTCGCGGCCGATTCCCGCGAAGCTCTGATGGTTCAGCGGAAACTCGAGCATGACGTGCAGCACGCTGAGGAAGTACAGCACGATGAAGCCGAGCTGGTAGTTCCACGCGTAGATCGCGAGCGAGACAATCCACATGCCGACGATCGCGATGGAACGGCTCTTCGGAACCTCGTGCCATTTGATGATCGACGTCTTCGAGAACCAGTTCAGGTAGTGATAGGTGTACGCGAAGGCGATCAGGCGCATCACCGTCAGGCCCGCGGGCGAGTCGTAGATCTCGTAGAGCGAGGTGCCGGGCCCGAGGTTGAAGATCTTAATCAGCTCGGCGTTGAGCTGCTGGAACGAGCCGTAGTTGCTGCGCACGAAGTCACCGCCCGCCCAGGCGAACGTGTCCGGCGCGAAGACGAAGAAGCTGACCGAGCACAGCGCGAAGACCGCCAGCGACAGCACGCCGGACCGGCTGCGGCCCTTCAGCGCGCCGAACAGAATGAACGCCGCGGTGAAGACGAAGACGTGCACGATCGTCACCAGCAGCAGCGCGATCAGCCCGTAGGCCCGCGTGCCGTTGAACATCAGCAGCGAGAGCACCGTCAGCACGACGACCGCCGCTGCGGCGACGCGGTTTTTCCCGGCGACGAACAGCGCCGCGGTCACGAACACGAGGTAGACGAGCCCGATCTCCCACGCCGGGGACACCTTCGACGCGAAGAGCTTCTCCGCGAGCAACCCGTACATCATCACCGCGATCGTCAGCGTCACCAGCCCCAGCCACACCCGCGCGGCGCGGCCGGCGCCGGCGTCGCGGCGCGGCCGCACGAAGTAGCCGCGGTCGTGCAGCCACGAGATCTCGGTGAGATAGTGCAGCGGCCCGAGCACCGCGTACGAGAAGAGAAACAGCTCGAACGGCGCGACGTAGGCGATGCCGCACGAGGCGGACATCAAGCCGATGTTGAGATAGTTGACCCGGTCGGCGGTGGACGTCATATTCGGCGGCTGCCCGGCGGTGTGGGGAGACGTTCTGCGGGGATACGGACTTCGTCGTGCAGGCCCTTTCCACGCCGCTGGTCCTGGTGATCTTCGCCGCCGCAGGAGCGCTGATCTGGTGGGCCGGCGGGATTCTCGCGTCCACCACCGACGCGATCGACGCGCACTTCGGCTGGGGCGAAGGGCTCGGCGGCGCGGTGTTCCTCGCGATCGCGACCAATCTGCCGGAGGTCGCGATCGTCGTCGGCGGCGTCTACACCGGCAGTCTCGGGCTCGCGGTCGGGAACATCCTGGGCGGGATCGCGATCCAGACCGTCGTGTTGGTGCTGCTCGACGGGCCGGGTCTGCGCTCGCGCGTCCCGCTCTCCTCGCTCGTCTCGTCGCTGACGATCGCGCTCGAAGGACTGGTGCTGATCGCGATCCTCATGCTGTGCGTGCTGGGCGCGCTCTCGCCGCCGAGCTTGATCTTCGCGCGCACCACGCCCGCCGAGCTCGCGATCCTCGCCGCCTGGATCGGCAGCCTCTTTCTCATCAGCCACCACGAAGACAACCAGGGCTGGCGGACCGCGCGCGAGTCGATCGCCGAAGAGTCCCGGCTCGTCGCGCCGCAGCGCCGTCCCATTTCGCAAATCTACGTGCTGTTCGCGTTGGGCGCGACCGCGACGCTGCTCGCCGGCGTCGCGCTCGCGCTCAGCAGCGACGTGCTCACGACGCGCTGGCACATGCAAGGCGTGATCTTCGGCGCGACGCTGCTCGCCGCGGTGACCGCGCTGCCGGAGGTGACGACCGGCCTGTACGCGATCAAAGCCGGCCGCTACGAGCTCGCGATGAGCGACATCATCGGCGGGAACGCGTTTCTTCCGGTGCTGTTCCTGTTCGCGACGCTGCTCAGCAACAAGCCGCTGCTCCCCGACGCGCAAGGCCCGGACCTCTACCTCGCCGCGCTCGGCGCGCTGCTCACCGCCGTCTACTGCGTGGGCGTGATCCTGCGCTCGCAGCGCATGCTGCTCGGCGCGGGCCTGGACTCACTGCTCGTCCTCATCCTCTACGTCATCGGGATCGGTGGCTTGTTCTTCGTGAAGTGAGCGGCCTTGGAAAGGCCGTGAGCTTCGGCGCCGTCGAAGAAGTTCGCGACGAGCACGTAATCGTCGTTGAGCGAACGCGCTCCGCTGAGCTGCGTGGGACCCGTCACCGTCTTCACCGAATGTTGCGCCAGCATGCGGCCGTTGCTTGCACGCAAAACGGTGCTGACGCCGCCGCACACCGTCACGATGCGGTCGCCCGCCACGGCGGTATACTTCGGATCCGCGCACGGGCGCTTCCAGAGCACTCCTGCATCGCGGCTGCGCACCGCGAAGATGACGTCCGAGCGCCGAAAAATAAGGGCGTCACCATCCAGGACCGCGCCGGTCACATTCGGCATCGCCCACTTCGTCGCACCGCTCGCAGCGAGCGCCATCACGCCGTCTCCGTTGCGGACCAGAACGCCGCCGTCCGTAAGCGGGAGCAATACCGCAGGCAAAGGCGGCGCGACCCGGGGAGCCGCGGCGACCGTCCGAAACCACCGCGGCGTCACCGTGGCACCGGCGTCGGCCGCCGCCACTGCGGTCGACGCGGCCGAAGCCAGCGCCAGAAGAACCGCCGCTGCAGCTATCATACTGCCATCATGCCGTAGCGATCTGCGAGCCGCCTGCGTAACAAGACTTGACCATCGGAGAAATGCGGTGTGCCTGACCGGAACCTAGTCCAATTTATTAGGGTCTCGTTATGCGGCAGTAAGGTGGCGGCCGGTTCGCCAAGGGCGGGGCGTGAGAAACCCGCGACGCGAGCGCTGGGAGCTGAGCGCCTGACGCCGATCGTCCTCTTCGCGATCGGTTCGCCGATCGTCGTGGAGTACGTGGAGACGTGCCGCCGCCTCTGCCGCGCGATCGGCGCGGCAGTGAAGAACTACGACGGTCCGGTGTTCTTCACGGACGCCGCGAAGGTCGTCGGCGTGCACGAGCTGACACCGGCAGTCACGGCTTGGCCGTGCTTCTGCCCGCTGTTCACGCCGGCGAACCGCTTCGCCGCGACGACCGAAGCGCTCGCGCTCGGCTTTGTCTTTCCGGAGGCGCTGATCGATCCGACCGCGATCGTCGCTTCGACGACGACGGTAGGCGGCGGAACGTTCGTGAACGCCGGCTGCATCGTCGGCGCGGAGACGGTGATCGGCGAGCACGTCGTCGTGAACCGCGGCGTCTCGATCGGCCATCACGCCGAGATCGCCGCGTTCGCATCGCTCGGACCGAGCGTGGTGCTGGGCGGTCACGTCAAGGTGGGACGCGGCGCGACGGTCGGCGCCGGCGCGGTCGTGCTGCCGAACGTCGAGATCGGCGAGCACGCGGTCGTCGGCGCGGGCGCGGTCGTCGTCGCGGGCGTCCCGGCGCGGACCAAAGCGTTCGGCAACCCGGCGCGCATCCGGGAAGCCGGGCTGGCGGACTTCTGAGATGAAACGGCCCACCGTCTCGGTCGTCATCAAGGCGTACAACCACGAGAAGTACGTCGCGCAGTCGATCGACAGCATTTTGACGCAGTCGTTCCAGGATTTCGAGCTGGTCGTCACCGACGACGGCTCGACCGACGCGACGCCGGAGATCATCCGCAGCTTCACCGATCCGCGCATCAGCTTCGAACGGTTCGAGCGAAACCGCGGGATCTCGCAAGCCATGAACGCCACGGTCGCGCGGGCGCGCGGCGAATTCGTCGCGATCCTGAACTCCGACGATTTCGCCCTGCCCGGCCGGCTCGAGACGCAGGTCGCGTTCTTGCGCGAGCACCCGGACGTCGCGGCGGTGTTCTCCCTTCCGCGACAGGTCGGCGAGGAGGGTGAGCCGGTCGAAGGCCTCGGCTCGCTGTTCGACTTTCCGTTCGACGAACCGAACCCGTCGCGGCTGGCGTGGCTGCGGCAGTTCTTCTTTCGCGGCAACTCGCTGTGCGCGCCGAGCGCGATGGTGCGGCGCGCGGTGCTGAACGAGATCGGGCCCGACGACCCGCGGCTCTTCAACTTGCAGGACTTCGACCGCTGGATCAGGCTGCTCGAAAAGCACGAAATCTTCGTCATGACGGAAGCGCTCACGGCGTTCCGCGTGCGCGCGAACCAGGCGAACGCGAGCGCCCCGCGGCACGGCCAGACGCTTCGCGTGGCGTTCGAGTTCTTCGAAATCTACAAGCGCTACCGCGCGTTCGCGCCCCAGTTCTTGCGCGAGATATTCGCCGAAGACTTGCTGCGAAACGGAATCGACGCGAGCGGTCCGTCCGGTACGTGGCTGGCGGAGCTCGCCGTGCTCGGCGAGACTCCGTGGCACCACCTGTTCGCGCTCGACACGCTGTACGAGGCGGCGAGCGACGACGCCGGCTACCGGCGGCTGCGCGAGCTCGCCGCTAGCGTGAACCCGTTCCGGATCCCGAACCCAGCTTGAAGATCGCGATCGTGTCGCCGTACGGGAACGTCAGCTGGAAGTTTCCGCCGGCGGCGACCGCAATGTACTGCTGCCCGTTGACCTCGTAGGTGACCGGCGGCGCGTTGACGCCGGCGCCGAGGCTGAACCGCCACAGCCGCTTTCCGGTCTTCGCGTCGACCGCGTTGAACCAGCCGTTGCCCTCGCCGAAGAAGGCGAGATTTCCCGCCGTCGCGAGCGCGCCGCCGATCAGCGGCTGCGGGGTCATCACCGTCCAGGGGATCTTTCCGGTCTCGGTGTCGATCGCGACGAAGCGGCCGTCCTGCACGCCGTGCGGCGCGACGTTGGTGAACGCGCTGCCCAGCCGAATGCGTCCCGACTGGTACGGGTCCTTGTGGGTGGTGAAGTTCATCAGCTGGTCCATGCCGAGGACGTAGGCGTAGTGCGTCTGCGGCGAGTACGCCGGCGGCGACCACTCAGCGCCGCCGTTCGCGCCGGGGAGCATCACGACGCCCTTCGCGGTCGGCTGGCTGAACATGTTCTTCGTCATCGCGACGTACGCGTCGGAGCGTTTGATCAGCTTGCCGTTGCGGCGGTCGACGATGTAGAACCAGCCGACTTTCCCCGCTTCACCGGCCGCCGGAATCGTCTGCCCGTTCTGGTGCACGTCGAATAGCACGACGTTGCTGACCGCGTCGTAGTCCCACACGTCGTGCTTGATCTCTTGGTAGCCCCACTTGAACTTGCCGGTGTGCACGTCGAGCGCGACGATCGAGTCGCTCCACTTGTTGTCGCCGCCGCGAACGTCGCCCTCGAGATCCGGGTTCGGGTTCCCGGTGCAGAACACGATGAGCCCGAGGCTGCGGTCGAGCGCCGGCGTCGTCCACACCATCGCGCCGCCGCGCTTCCAGGAGTCGCCGGCGTAGGTCTTCGGATCGGTCGCGTCCCAGCGCCAGCGCTGTTTGCCGGATTTCGCGTCGTACGCGGCGACGAAGCCGCGAATCGGCCACTCGCCGCCGGAGCTGCCGACGATGACCAGGCCGTCGTAGATCTGCGGGGTCATCGTCTCCGAGTAGCCGACGGTCGGGTCGGCGACGCTCGTCGTCCAGCGCGACTTCCCGGTCGTCGCGTCGAGCGCGAGCAGCTTGTCGTCGAGCGTGAGAACGTAGACCATTCCGTATCCGACCGCCGCGCCGCGGTTGACCGGGCCGCAGCAGATTTGGAACGTTCCGAGCGAGTAGACGGTCTCCCAGATCGAGCGGCCGTTGGTCGCGTCGAGCGCCATCACTTTCATCTTGTTGGCGACGGTCGGCGTGGTGACGTACATGACGCCGTTGACGACGATCGGCGTCGTCTCGAACGACGCGGTCATCCCGGTCTGCGCGATCCCGGCCAGCTGCAGCGAACCGACGTTGGTGTCGTTGATCTGGTTGAGCGGCGAATAGCGCGCGTTGTCGTAAGTGCGGCCGGGCAGCAGCCAGTTCGTCCCGCTCTGGTCTGCCGAGGCCATCATCGCGTCGGTGATGTTGACGTCCGCGTTGCCGGGCAGCTTCGAGTAGACCGTGTTCTGCGGCGGTGCGGCGCGCACGATCTCGGCGTTGTTCTGCGCGCCCGGGTTGTTCTTCGGTCCCTTCCGCGAGACCGTGCCGCCGCCGAGCGCGACTTGCGCCAGCGTGCTCTTCGTCAGCGGGACGTCGCCGGCCGGATAGCCGTTGCGCTGCAGAATGTAAGCGGTGACGTCGAGGTACTGCTGCTGCGTGAGCGAGCCGGGGTGGTCGGCCGGCATCTGTTTACTAATGAAATCGTACAACGAGGCCGCGGTTCCGGACTTACCGACGTACTGCTGGAACGCTGAGCCGACCAGCGCCGGACCGGCGCCGCCCTGGAGGTTGACGCCGTGGCACTGCGAGCACTGCCCGCTGAACACCGCAGCGCCGCTGCGGGCTTGAGCGAGGGTGTAGTGGCCGCCGCCGGACTTTTGCGCCTGCGAGACGGTCCCAGCGAGCACCAACCCCATGACGGCCGCAACCCCGGCGACGGCGAGCGTGCGAACGCGCGAAGAGCCCATGCTGTTCTCCTACGAGCAAAAGCGGTTCTGAAGCGTTCGGAAAAGAGTTTGCGGGTCCTAGCCGCCGGCGTAGTTCTGGAGCGGCGTGATGCGGCCGCCGAACAGCTCGGTCGGATCGATGCCGTATGCGCGCGCGAGCCGGTCCAGCTCGTGCTCGTCAAGCGCGACGCTGCCGGATTCGGCGAGGTCGAGCCGGTCGGTGTTGATGTCCGCGACCGCGGCGGCGGTTTCCACGTCCATCCCGGCCTGAGTGCGGAAGCGAACGAGCCGCTCGCCGAGCTGTGCCAACTGATCCATGCGAGAAGATTCGCTTCCGTCCGGGCAACGCCCCGGCGCGTATCTCAGGCGATCGTTGCGGCCGATTCGAGGGCGGCCATGACGGCGAGGGCGATGTCTTCGCGCCAATGGCGGGCGACGACTTGGACGCCGATCGGCAGGTCCGCGCTGTTGCGCTGCACCTCGAGTGCGGCTTTGTCGACCAAGTCGCGTGGCGAGCCGGACGGTTCGTCTTCGCCGGGGCGCACGCGGGTCCACGGGATCGTGCCGGCCGGCATCCCGAGCAGGTTGTAGAGCATCGAATAGCTTGCAGCCGTCGCCAGGAAGTACGCGCTGCCGTGCGTCAGCGCGGGGAGCGCGTGCGGCGGGCAGACGATCGCGTCGATGTTGCGCGCGTCGAGCGCCGCGATGAACGCGCGGCGGTATGACGACTGCGCTTCGATCAGCGTCCAGTACCCGTCGACGCTCGACGGTTTGATCTCCGCGATCTGCCGCGCGAGGCGCTTCTGGCCGCCGGCGGATGCGGCCCAGATCGCGAGCGGTCGAAGCGGCGGCGGAATTCCGACGAGCTGCAGCAAGCCGGTGATTCGTTTGTCGCGACGGTTTTTTCCGAGCCGGCGTTTCGCGCTCGCCGCGCCGTCGGCGGCGAGGATGCCGAAGAACACGCGCATCGCGCTCGCAACGTCGGGCGGCGTGAACGCTTCGACGTGCGCGCCGCGTTGAGCGAGCGCCGCGGCCGCTTCACGCACCGCGCGGCGCACCGCCGGTGATGCCGGAAAGTAGCCGTCGTCTTCGTAGTACGCGATGCGCAGCGCGGCGACGTCGACCTCGCCCGGATCGCGCCACGGAACCGGTGCAATCTCCGGATCGAGCCGTTCTTGTCCCGCCGCCGCGAGCACGCGCATCGCGAGCGCGAGGTCGTCGACGGACCGCGCGAGCGGTCCCGGCTGCGAGACGATCGCGATCTGGCCGTGCGCGTAGCCGCCCGGCCGCGCGTCCTCGTTCGTCAGCCGGCCGCTGGTCGGTTTGAGCGCGCAGATCCCGCACGCGTGCGCGGGGCACCGCAAGCTGCCGCCGATGTCGCTGCCGAGTCCCAGCGGCGAACCGTGCGCGGCGATGATCGCCGCCTCGCCGCCGCTGCTGCCGTTCGACGAGCGCTTCGGGTCGAACGGGTTGTTGGTGCGGCCGTAGACGGGGTTGTCGGCCTCGTTGTAGATCAGCAGTTGCGGCACGTTCGTCTTGCCGAGGACGATCGCGCCGGCCGCGCGCAGCCGCGCGACCAGCGGCCCGTCTCGGTCGGCATTCGCGGTGGGCGCGACGCCGAGCGTCGCCGCCGTGCCGGCGGCGGCGAACTGCTCTTTCAGCGTGATCGGAACGCCATGCAGCGGGCCGAGCGGCGCGCCCTCGCGGACCGCCGCGTCGGCGCGGTCGGCCTCGGCGCGCGCCGCCTCGTAGCGCTTCACGACGACCGCGTTGAGCGCCGGGTTCACCGCCTCGATCCGCGCGATGTGCGCCTCGACGACGGCCCGCGCGGTGAGCCTCCGCTCGGCGACCGCACGCGCCAGCTCGGTCGCGGAAAGCGCCGTCGGGTCGGAGGCGGTCGCCGGAGATTCCAGCATGCAGCGCTCTCCGCGACGGCCCGGGCGGCTTCCTCGTCGGCCGCTGGGCCTAACCGTTCGCCTCGAGGGATTCGACGGCCGCTTCCCAGGCGGCCATCGCTTCTTCGCTCGCCGCGCGCAGGCGCTCGAGCTCGTGCTGCAGGTCGACGACCCGCTGCGGGTCGTCGTACGTGCCGTGCGCGGCGAACTCGGCTTCGAGCGCAGCGCGCTCGCGGTCGAGTTGCGCGACGCGGCTCTCCGCGTCGGCGACGGCGCGCTTGCGGCGTCCCGCGGCGAGCTTCGCTTCGTGCGCCGACTGGCGTTCTGCTTTGGCAGCCGTTTCCGGCGGCGTTGTGCGCGCAGCCGCACGAGCGGCGCCGTTGTTCTGCGGTTCGTTGCGCGCGAGCGGTTCGTGCTGGTGGCGTTCCCATGTTGCGTAGTCGTCGGTGCTGATCTGCCCGCGGCCGTCGCGAAGCGCGACGACGCGCTCGCCGAGCCGCTTGAGCAGATACCGGTCGTGCGAGACGACGAACAGCGCGCCGTCGTATTCCGCCAGCACGTCTTCGAGCGCTTCGCGGCTGGCGATGTCGAGGTCGTTCGTCGGCTCGTCCAGGAACAGGCAGTCCGCGCGCTGCGCCATCAGCCGCGCGAGCATGATCCGCCGCCGCTCGCCGCCGGAGAACTCCTCGACGCGCTTGTCACCGGATTCGCCGCCCAGGTTCAGCCGGCCCAATAGCCCGCGCGCCTGCTCGTCGGTCACGCCCATCCGCATCACTGCTTCCGCCGCCGTTGCGCCGGCCGGCAGATCGTCGACCGAGCTCTGCGAGTAGCTCGCGGTGCGCAATCCCGTGCCGTAGCGAACGCTGCCTTTGTCGGGCGCAAGCTCGCCGGAGAGGATGCGCAGCAGCGTCGTCTTTCCCGCGCCGTTCGGCCCCACGATCGCGACGCGCTCACCGCGCGTGAACGTCGCCGAGAGGTTCGCGAACAAGGGGCGGTCGTAGGCTTTCGCGATCCCTTTGATCTCGACGGCCGGCCCGCTCGTCGCCCGCCGCGCCGCGCTCAGGGCGACGGCGATCTTGCGCCGTTCCTTGCGCGGCGCGTCGACCGCTTCAACGCGCGCGAACGCCTTCTCGCGGCTCCAGACCGCGCTGTAGTTGTGCGAGCCGTGCGTGCGCAATTCGTCGATCACCGCGCGCTGGCGCTTGCGTTCGGCGCTCGCCGCTTCGTAGTCGCGCCGCTGCTGCTCGCGCCGCGCGTCGCGCTCGGCGACGTACATGCTGTAGGCGCGGCCGGGTTTCACGTCGTACGTCGCGAGCTCGCCGTGGTCGAGCTCCCAGATCTTTGTCGCGACCGTTTCGAGGAAGTAGCGGTCGTGCGAGACGACGACGAACGCGCGCGGGTCGCGCGCGACGAACGTCTCCAGCCAGCGCACCGTGTCGAGGTCGAGATGGTTCGTCGGCTCGTCGAGGATCAGCCAGTCGGGTTGTTCGAGAAGCGTGCGCGCGAGCATTGCGCGGGTGCGCTGGCCGCCGGAGAACTCGCGCAGCGGCCGGTCCAGATCGCCCTCCGCGAAGTCGAAGCGGTTGAGCGTCGCGCGCATCTCCCACTCCTGCGCCGCGCCGCGCACGAGCGCTTCGTCGAACGCCGCGCGCAGCGTCAGCGGCCCGGTCTCCGACGCGTCTTGCGAGAGATAGCCGAGCCGCCGCTCGCGCGCTCGCACGATCGTCCCGCCGTCCGCTTCGTCGATCCCCGCCAGCAGCCGGACGAGCGTCGTCTTCCCGGCGCCGTTCGGCCCGACCAACCCAACGCGGTCGCCGTCGCGCACGACGCCCGCCAACCCCGCGAACACCGCCTTCGCCCCGTAATGCCGCTCCAGCGCAGAAAACCGTACCAGCTCCATAACTCGCTCCGCGCCGGCGTTCGACGCGGAGCCGGGATTGTCGTCCCGCTAGCGGAGGTGGCGGTCGAACCAGTCCGTCATGATGTGCAGGCGCTCGACGCGGTGGATCGGTTCGCCGGTGCGGCTGAGGTCGTGCGTCTCGCGGGGGAACTCGACCAGCTCAACCGGGCGGTTCAGGATCTTCAGCGCTTCGTACTCCTGCAGCGTCTCGGCGATCGGGGTGCGCGTGTCGTTGTCGCCGTGGAGCAGCAGCAGCGGCGTGTGCACCGCGGCGACGTGCGCGAGCGGTGACTGCTGCCAGTACGTCGGGTAGCCTTGCAGCGCGCCGCCCCACGAGCGCGGCGGTCCCTCGAAGCCGCGCGGCGCGGCGAAGTCGGCGCTGAGCGTCTCGGTGAAGAGATCGCTGACCGCGCGTTCGGCGAGCGCCGCTTTGAAGCGGTTCGTGTGCGAGATCATCCACAGCGTCGCGTAGCCGCCGTAGCTGCCGCCGGAGACGAACGTGCGCGCGGGATCGGCGTCGGCGCGCTTGACGACCTCGTCCATCACCGCCGTCTCGTCGGCGAACATCGCGTCGCCCCAGTTGCCGTCCAGCGCGGCGGACCAGTCGTAGCCGTAGCCGACGCTGCCGCGCGGGTTCGCGTACACGACGACGTAACCGCGCGCGGCGAACACCTGGAACTCGTGAAAGAAGCTGTTGCCGAACTCGGTGTGCGGGCCGCCGTGGATGTCGAGAATCACCGGATACCGCTTCCCCGCGACCGCGTTCGGCGGTTTGAGCACCCAGTACGCAACCGTTCCGCCCTGGCCGTTCGAGACGGCGTGCTGCTCGGGGACGGCGAGCGCCAGCGAATCGGTCAGCGCGTCGTTGAGATGGGTCAGCCCTCGCGACTGGCCGGTGGTGCGGTCGAAGACGTTGATTTCGGGCAGGTGCGTCGCGTCGAGCGCGGTGTAGGCGATCGTCTTCGCATCGCGGCTCAGCGAGCAGTCCATGATCTCGCGCCCGCCGCCGACCAGCGTCGTCGCCTTCCCGCTCGCGAGGCTGAACGCGTCGATCTCGGTCGCGCCGGGGATGCTGACGTCCGCGATCAGCGCCGAGTCGTCCGGCGTCAGCTCGCCGCAGCCGTTGCCGTTCTCCTTGGTGTCGTTGATCACGCCGTCGCCGAACAGCACCGTGTTCTCCGCGACGTGCGTGCGCTCGCCGCCCCCGTCGGCGTTGACCGACGCCACCGCGGGCAGCGAGGAGGCGTCGTGGCGCGACGCATAGGCGAACAGAATCCGCTTGCCGTCGTGGAACCACTGCTGGGGATTCACGCCGTAGTGCGAGCTGGCGAGCTTGGCCGGCGTGCCGCCGCTCGACGAGACAAGCCACATCTCGCCTTGATCGCCTTCGACCGACGCGAGCGGTGTCACCGAGTACAGGATCTGCTTGTCGTCCGGTGACCAGAACGGCGTCGTCTCGCCGTCGCGGCTCGAAGTGAGCTGCTTGGCGTTCCGCCCGTCCGCGTCGATCGTCCAGATGTGCGGCGTCTTGTCGTAGATGAAGCCGGCGCCGTTGAGCTGGTAGCGCGGCCACGGCAGCGTGCGGATGTCGCTGTGCTTGTACTTCGCCGGCGGCGCGATCCCGAGCGCTTTCCAGTCGACGTTCGCGAGCGGAGCCGGGTCGACGGCGGTCGAGCTGAACGCGATCCGCTTGCCGTCGTGCGAGAACACCGCGCCCGAGGCGCCGTGCTCCTGGTGCGTCAGCCGGCGCGCTTCGCCGCCGGTCAGGTCGATCGCGTAGAGCTGCCCCGGCCCTTCGTGCGCGCGGGTGAAGACGATCGTGCGGTCGTCGGGCGACCAGGCCGGCTCGGCGTCGTTCTCGCCACGGGTGAGCTGCACGACCCGCGAGCCGTCCGAGTCGGCGAGCCACAGATCGGCTTTGTACGTGTCGCTCTTCATGTCGGCGCGCTGCACGACGAAGGCGACGCGCTTGCCGTCGTGCGAGACCGTCGCGCTCGACACGAACGCGATCTTGAAAAGGTCTTCGGCCGCGACCGGGCGTTTCGCCCCGGCCGCGCTCGCCGGCAGCGCGCCGGCGAGGAGCGCCGCGACGAGCGGGAATACGTACAACGGGCGCATCGTCACAGCTCTTTCGCGAACCAGTCTTGGATCAGGTGGAGGCGTTCGATCCGGTGGACCGGCTCGCCGGTGCGGTTGAGGTCGTGGTTCTCGCGCGGCACCTGGACGTAGGTGATCTTCTCGCCGAGCGACTTCGCCAGCGTGAACCAGGAGTCGGAGTCGACCAGCGGCGTGCGCGTGTCCTCGCTGCTGTGCAGCAGCAACAGCGGGGTCGTCACGTCGGCAATCGAGGAGATGGGCGACATTCGCCAGTAGGCGTCCTGGTTTTCCCAGGCGTTGCCGAACCCGTACGTCGCGCTGGTGTTGCTGCACTCGTCGCACGCCAGGAACGCGGACGTCATGTCGCTGACGACGCGCTCGGCGAGCGCCGCCTTGAAGCGATGCGTGTGCGAGATCATCCACAGCGTCGCGTAGCCGCCGTAGCTTCCGCCGAGCACGCCGAGCCGGTGCGGGTCGACGTCGGAGCGCTTCGCGACCGCGTCGATCACCGCCATCTCGTCGCGGAACATCGGATCGCCCCAGCTCTTCGCCAGCGCCTTCGAGAAGGGGTAGCCGTAGCCGAGGCTCCCGCGCGGGTTGGCGTAGACGACGTTGTAGCCGCGCCCCGCCAGCAGCTGAATCTCGTGAAAGAACGAGTTGCCGAAGAGCGACGAGGGTCCGCCGTGGATCTCTAGCAGCGTCGGCGCGCGCGTTCCGCGCGGAACGTTCGCCGGCAGAAACCACGCCTGCACCGGAAAGCCCTGCTCGTCGCGCACGGTGAAGCTCTGCGCCGGCGCGATCCGCGTGCTCGCGAGATAGGCCGCGTTGAGGTTCGTCAGCTTGCGCGAGGCGTTGCGCGCCGCGTCGTACAGGTAGACTTCGGCCGGGTGGGTCGTGTCGGAGGCGACGTACGCGATCTTGGTGAGCGCGTCGTTCGCGGTGCAGTCGGCGATCTCGTCGCCGCGTGCGACGACGTCGCTCGCGCGGCCGCTCGCGGTGTCGAAGCGCGTCAGCGCCGTCGCGCCTTGCACCGTGATGTCGGAGAGAAGCCAGCGGTCGTGCGGCTCGGGGAGCGGGCCGCAGCCGGCCCCGCCTTCCTTCGTGTCGGTCAGCATCGCGTCGCCGAGCACCACGGTGTTCTCGGGGACGATCGTGCGTTCGCCGCCGCCGGCGCCGACCACGTCGATCCCGGTGAACCCCGCCGGATCGGGTCGCGACGCCACCGTTATGTACAGCGAGCGCGAGTCGTGCGACCACGCCGGCGCGCCGCTGTTGCGGTACTTCGTCGGGACGCGCCGCAGCGCGCCGCCGTTCGAAGAGACGACGTAGACGTCGCTGTCGAGCCGGTCGGGATCGACCGGGCGCCGCAGCGAGACGAACGCGATGCTGCGGTCGTCGTACGACCACACGGCGGAGCCTTCCGACCACGGCGAGACGGGCGTGATCATCCGGCGTCCGGAACCGTCGGGCCGGATCGTCAGCAAGTGCGTGTGCTGGGTGAACGTCTCGCCTTGCCCGTTGACCTCGAAGTCGAGCCGGTCGGTCGTGCGCACGTCGCTGAGCTGGTGCTTCTCGTCGAGCTTCTGGCCCGCGGCGGCCTCGTCGAGGTGCGTCTTCGGCTTGGGATCCTCGAACGTCGCGCCGTAGAGGATGCGCGTGCCGGCGTGCGACCAGCGCGGACCGAAGGCGCCTTTCGCTTCGGCGGTGAGCTTGCGCGCTTCGCCGCCGTCGAGCGCGATCGCGTAGATCTGCGACGGCCCGCCGCGCGCGCCGGCGAACGCGATCGTGCGATCGTCCGGCGACCACTGCGGATCGCTGTCGCCGTCGCCGCGCGTGAGCTGCCGCAATCCTGTGCCGTCGCCGCGCACGACCCAGACGTTGCGCACATAGCGGTTGCGCGCCGGGTCGAGCTTGGTCACGACGAAGGCGACGCGGTCGCCGCGGTGCGAGATCGCCGCGGTGCTGACGTATGCGATCCGCGCGATGTCTTCGGGCGTCGTCGGCCGCGGCGCTGCGGCCGCAGCGGGGAGCATCGCAAGCGCCGTCAGGGCCGCGGCCGAAACGGCCAGGGATGCCTTCATGGCCTAGCAACTATGCAACGCGAGCGCGGCCGCCCTTCACCGGCGTCTCATTTTCTTAGGGTTGGCTTGGAAAAGCGGCGCTTGCCGAGCGAAGCCGGAGGGCCGAAGCCCGGCGCGCGCCGTACCGAATCATCATGCTGGCTCTCGTGATGCTTGCCGCGGCCGTTGCGGCACCGACGCCGACCGCTGCACCGACCCCCTCGCCGCAGCGCGTCCTCGGCTTGATCCGCGCGCAGTTCCGCTCGCACCGCCCGCCGCCGCCGTACGAGACGTACACGCTCGTGCGCTCGCAGAAGGCGACGAACGGGTATCCCGATTTTGCCAACAGCTACACCAAGCACATCTGGGTGCGCAACTCGGACCGCGCGGCGCTCACGCGGATGGTCTTCCGCGACGAGGCGCGCGGCGATATGGTCTTCGACCGGCCCGCGTTCAACGAGGCGCGCGATCCCGGGCCGCCGACCGCCGACGTCTTCGAGCCGGCGCCGGCGCGCCCGCACCCCGTCTCGGAAGTCCCGACGCCCGAGCCGAACTACACGCCGCTGCCGGTGATCGGCGGCGTGCGCACGCTCATCGAGTCGGACTACAAAGTCGAGTCGCTCGACGTCGAGGGCGACGAGCTGCACCTGCACATCTACCCGATCCGCGACGTCGAGCGCAACCGGCTGCGCGAGATCTACTGCGACCGCAAGACGTACGAGCTGCACAAGCTGATCGCGACCGACAAGCTGTTCATCGACAAGGGACCGGTCTATCCGGTGACGTTCACGATCACGATGGGGATGGTGCAAGGTATCCCGGTCGTGACCGACCTGCACGGCGTCGTCGGCGGCGGCTATAACGACGACGGCAAGGAAGTGGACTATCAGTTCCGCGACATCACGTTTCCGAAGTCGCTGCCTGACTGGTACTTCAACCCGCGCACCTACGCTCAGCACGACAACAACACGGCGCCGTCGTAGGACACGCGCACGCGGCGCCGAGTTGCGCTGCGAAAGTGGCCCCGTTCCCCTCGCACGGAGCGGCTCTTGTGCGCGCCCGCGCGATGCGGTTCGATGACGGCATGAGCACCGAAGTCCTCCCGCGGTCCGTCACCGTCGAGCTCGTCGCCGCGTTCACCAAGGACGGGAGCGGCGGAAACCCGGCCGGCGTCGTTCTCGACGCGAGCGGCATCGCGCCGGCGGAGCGGGGGCGCATCGCGGCCGAGGTCGGCGCGCCGGAGACGGCGTTCGTCACCCTCGCGAGCGACGGCGCGTTCGAGACCGCGTTCTACTCGCCGAGCAAACAGGTTCCCGAGTGCGGCCACGCAACCGTCGCGGCGTTCTCGCTGCTTGCGCGGCGCGGCGCGCTGCACGGCCCGGCGGCGGTGAAGCGCACGGTCCTGGGCGACCGCGCGATCTCGGTCGAAGGCGAGCGCATCTTCATGGAGCAGCCGCGCCCGAAGCTGGCGCCGTTTCCGCATGCGGCGGAGATTGCGTTCGCGCTCGGCCTCGGCCCGGAGTCGATCGCGCTGGAGCCGGTGCTGGCCGACAACGGCGTGCGCTTCGTGCTGGTCGAGCTCACGCCGGAGGCGCTCGCCGCCGCGGTGCCCGACCGCGAAGCGATCGAAGCGATCACCGAAGCGCCCGACGCGATCGGGCTCTACGTCTACGCCGGCGATCACGCGCAGTTCGACGCGACGATCCGCATGTTCGCGCCGCGCATCGGCATCCTCGAAGAAGCGGCGACGGGGATGGCGGCCGGGCTGCTCGGCGGATATCTCGCGCGCGATCACGAGACGGCGTCGTACCGCTTCCTGCAAGGCGCGCTGATGCCGCAGCCATCGCCGAGCAAGCTCATCGTGCGCGTCCGCCCGGATCGCGTGCTGGTCGGCGGCACCGCGACGCCGCTCAACGCGGTCGAGATCGCGCTGTAGCTACGCCGTCGTGACGGTCTTCGTGAGCAGGTAGCCGTCGAGGCCTTCGGTGCCGCCTTCGCTGCCGTAGCCGGAGTCTTTCACGCCGCCGAACGGCAGCTCGGCGAAGGCGATCCCGAAGTGGTTGATCCCGATCATCCCGGCTTCGATCTCGTTGCCGAGCCGGATCGACTCGCCGACGTCCTGCGTGAACGCGTACGCCGCGAGCCCGTAGGGCAGCGCGTTCGCCTGCGCGATCGCGTCGGAGAGCTCGCGGTACGGCGTGATGACGGCGATCGGGCCGAACGGCTCTTCGTTCAGCACGCGCGCGTCGGCGGGCACGTCGGTGAAGACGGTCGGCGGGAAGAAGAACCCCGGCGAGTCGAGCGGCGAGCCGCCGATGTGCACGCGGCCGCCGCGCCGCGTCGTGTCTTCGACCAGCGAGACCATCGCGTCGCGCCGGCGCGCGTTCGCCAGCGAGCCCATCTGCGTCGTGTCTTCGAGCCCGTGCCCGATGCGCAGCGAGGCTCCCTTCGCGGCGAACGCTTCGGTGAACTTCGCGACGACGTTCTCCTGCACGAAGAACCGCGTCGGCGAGACGCAGACTTGTCCGGCGTTGCGGAATTTCGCCGAGACGGACATCCCGACGGCTTTTCCGAGGTCGGCTTTGTCGCTGACGATCACCGGCGCGTGTCCGCCGAGCTCGAGCGTCGCGCGCTTGAGCCCGTCCGCGGCGAGCCGCGCAAGGTGCTTGCCGACCGCGGTCGAGCCGGTGAACGAGATCTTGCGGATCACCGGCGAGGCGATCAGCGTCTCGGAGATGTGCGGCGGGTCGCCGTACACCACGTTCACGACGTCGTCGGGCAAGCCCGCGTCGCGCAGCGCGTCGTAGAGCGCCAGCGCCGTCGCGGGGGTTTCTTCGGACGGCTTGATGATGATCGAGCAGCCGGCGCCGAGCGCGCCCGCGAGCTTGCGCCCCGGCGTGATCGCGGGGAAGTTCCAGGGCGTGAACGCCGCGACCGGGCCGACCGGTTCGCGCATCACGAGCTGTCTCACCGACTGCGAGCGCCCCGGCACGACCCGCCCGTACGCGCGGCGGCCTTCTTCGCCGCTCCACTCGATGATGTCCGCGGTCGCGAGGATCTCGAGCCGTGCTTCGCCGAGCGGTTTTCCTTGCTCCAGCGTGAGGATGCGCGCGATCTGCTCGACGCGCTCGCGAATCAAACGCGCTGCGGTGCGCAGCACGTTCGCGCGGTCGTAGGCCGAGGTCGCGCGCCAGCGCTCGAACCCGCGCTGCGCCGAAGCGAGCGCGCGCTCGAGATCCTCCGAAGTGGCGATCGGAAGCCGGCCGATCTCCTCGCCGGTCGCCGGGTCGTGCACGGCCAGCGTGCGCCGTGCGTCGGCCCCGACCGGCTCGCCGCCGATGATCATCCGGAGCTCGCTCGCGTACGCGGAGCTCGCCGTCGTCGCAGTCGTCATGTCAGGTCTTCCCTTTCACCGGTTCGCGCGGGCGAAGCTTCGCGGATCAGCCTTCCGACCACCTCGTCGAGTGTCCGGAACGACTCAACGATGCCGCGGTTCTTCGCGCTGATGAAGCCTCTGGCGTGCGCGCCGTCGATCAGCGCCAGCAGCGCGTCGTAGTAGCCTTCAACGTTCGCCACGATGCAGGGTGCGTCGATCAGCCGGAGCTGCACCCAGGTGACGATCTCAAAGAACTCTTCGAACGTCCCGAAGCCGCCGGGGAGCGCGACGAACGCGTCGGAGAGCTGCGACATGAGCTGCTTGCGCTCGTGCATCGACTCGACGACGCGCAGGTCGACGCCGCTGTGCGCGATCTCGCGCTCTTCCAAAAAGCGCGGGATGATCCCGACGACTTCGCCGCCCGCTTCGAGCGCCGCGTCGGCGAGGGCGCCCATCAGGCCGACGCGCCCCCCGCCGTACACGACGCCGATCCCGGCGCGCGCGAGCGCCGCGCCGAACGCGCGCGCGATCGCAGCGTAACGCGGATCGTCGCCGGACGACGACCCGCAGTAGACACAGACGCGCACTACTCGACCGGCGTCCCTCGAACGGCCGTGCGGCTGGTCGCCAACGGCCGCAGCCCGTTGAGCCCGAGCTGCACGAAGTGCACCTGCTGGTAGTGCTCGTCAAGCGCAGCCGCATCGCGCCACTTCTCGTAGAGCACGAACGTCCCGGACGCATCCGCGTCACCGCGGCACACCTCGTACCCCAAGCACCCCGGCTCTCGCAGCGAGGCAGCGCGCAGCTCCTTGAAGAGGTTTTCGACCTCGTCCATCGCCTCGGTGGGGAAGGTGTAGGTCACCGCGTTGATGAGCATCGCGGGACGCTATTAGGCCAGCGCGGCGACCTTTCCGCCCGCGCGGGCGACCGCTTCGCGGATCATGTCATCTTGGATGGCAGGAACCGCCCAGCGGGCTTGCGCTTCCGCGCTAAGCGTGTCGATCGGGTCGAAGTAGAGGAACGACTGGCCGGGCTTGACCGACGGCGCGCTGTAGACGACGATCCCGTTCTCGCGGTCGTAGTAGTCGAAACTGTGGACGTCGCGCTTGCCGCCGCCGCCGGGCGCATCGCAGATGAACAGCGGCGTGTTGAAGCCGGCGGTCGTGCCGCGCACCGCTTTCTCCAAGTTTATCGAGGTTTGCACGGAAGTGCGCATCTCCTCGACACCCTTCACCAAGTCGTGCATGTAGACGTAGTAGGGGTGCACGTTGATCCACGAAAGCCGCTTCACCAGCGTCGTCATCCGCTGTGCGTCGTCGTTGACGCCGCGGATCAGCACGCTCTGGTTGCGGACCGTGATCCCGCGCTGGAAGAGCACGTCCATCGCCTGCCGGGTGATCTCGGTGATCTCGCTCGGTGTGTTGAAGTGCGTGTGCAGGACGACGTCCTTGCCGAGCTTGCGACCCTTCTCGACGACGCCGGTCAGCGCGTCGACCCAGGCGTGGTCGGTGAGGATCTTCATCGGCATCACCGCCGGCCCTTTGGTCGCGAAGCGCATGCGGCGCAGGTGCGGGATCGCCAGCAGCGACTCGCCGATCAAGGTGATGTTCTTCGGTGCGAGCTGGTACGTGTCGCCGCCCGAGATCACGACGTCCTCGATCTCCGGGCGCGAGGCGATGTACGCGAACGCCTGCTTCCACAGATCGGGCGTCTTCGCGAGCGAGGCTTTGTCGACGCTCTCGGTGTCCGGGCCGATCGCGTACGAGCGCGTGCAGAACCGGCAGTAGACCGGGCACGTCTGCAGCGGCAGGAAGAGCGCCTTGTCGACGTAGCGGTGCGTGAGCCCCTGCACGGGCGCGTCGTCCTGCTCGCGCAGCGAGTCCAGCGTCAGCCGCGGATGGTCGGGGAGCAGCTTCGAGGCGACGGGGATGAACTGCCGGCGGATCGGATCCTCGTACGGCTGCGTCCAGTCGATCGTCGCGATCGCGTACGGCGAGACGCGCACCGCCATCGGCGCGCGGCGAAAGCCTTCCCGCGCGTCTTCCAAGAACGTCGGGTCGACGATCGCGCCGATCGTCTCGAACAGCTCCTCGGGCGTCTTGATCGAGTTGCGCCCTTGCCAGATGTGGTCGAGGAACGTCTTCTCGTCGACGTGCTCGTACGCCGGTATCGTGCGCCAGAACTCGCCCGAGCGCAGGTTGCGGTGCTCGAGGAGCGCCGGGTCGACGGGCGGTTTGACGGGGTGGTGCGAGGTGGACATGGGCTCCCTAGGTTGCGAGCGCGGCGTAGCGCGCGATGAAATAGTCTTTGAGCGGCGGATGGTTGCGCAGCGTCTGCAGCGCGACCCCCGCGTGGCCTTTGGCGTAGCCGTTGCCGACCATCATGGTGACGTCTTTTCCGACGCCCTCGGCGCCGAGCGCCGCCGCCGTGAACGAGGTCGCCATCGAGAAGAAGTAGACCGTTCCGCCTTCGCGGCAGCACAGGATCGAGGCCAGCTCGGTCCCGCTCACGTTCACGCAGTTGACGACCAGGTCGGCGAGCGCCGGCAGCGCGGCCGGGATCGCTTCGAGGATCGCCAGCGCGTCGCGCGCGTCGGCGGCGACCAGCTCGTCCGCGTAGCCGTGCTCGAGCAGCAGCTGCGCTGCCGGCGTCTGCGCGTTCGGCGTGATGCCGACCACGCGCCCGCTGGGGCCGACCCGCTCGCGCGCCTGCGCGCAGGCCAGCAGCCCCGACTTGCCGTCCGCGCCGATCACGCACACGGTCTCGCCCGGCTGCGCGAGCCGGCGCACTTGCGCGGGTGCGCCCGCCACGTCCAGCACGGCGAGCGCGACCGAGGTCGGCAGATCGTCGGGGAGCCGCGCGTAGATCCCGCTCTCGAACAAGATCGCTTTTCCGCGCACGTGGATTTGCCCGGTCGTCGCGTCGACGGACTCGACCGCGTCGAGCTGCAGCGGCGTGAGGGTCAGCGAGACCAGCGAGGCGATGCGGTCGCCGACCGCGACGTCGTCGCGCGCGGCGAGCGCGGGCCCGATCTCCAGCACGCGGCCGACGAACATACCGCCGCTCCCGGTCACCGGGTTGTGCTGCTTGCCGCGCTCGCTCACCGTCGCCGTGACGTGCGCGCCGATCGCGTCCGGATCGCCTGCGCAGGCGTCGCTGATCTGCTTGAACGAGGCCGAGTCGACGTTCAGCGTCTCGACCTCGCACAAGATCTCGTTCGCGTACGCGCGCGGCGTGTTGTCGAGCCGCCACGCCGCCTGCGGCAGCGCGCCCTTCGGTTCGAGAACGCGGTGCGAGCCGAGCCGGCAGCCGCTGCCGAGCGGTGCGAGCAGATGCGCGTCGTCGAGTGTCTGCGTCACGCCAGCGCTTCGACCGGCAGCCCGCCGCGCTCGAACGGCGTCGAGAGCACGATCGTGGTGCGCGTCCGGGCGACGCCCTTGACGCGCTTGATGCGGGTGAGGAAATCGTCGAGGTGGGCGGTGGAGCGGGTGACGACCTTGAGCAGATACGTCTCGTCGCCGGCGACGCTGTGCACTTCGAGAATCTCCGGAAACCCGGCGGCCGCGGTCGTGAAGGCGTCGTAGTCGAGGTCCGGCGTGCAGTACGCGCTGACGAACGCGGTCAGCTCGTAACCGACGCGGTGCGCGTCGAGCTGCGCGGCGTATCGGCGAACGTAGCCGCGCGACTCCAACCGCTTCACGCGGTCGTGCACCGCGGGCGGCTTCAAGTTCACCAGCGCGCCCAGCTCGGCATAGGTCGAGCGGGCGTTGCGCTGCAGCGCAGCGAGCAGGCGCAAGTCGGTCCGGTCGAGGTCGGCCTGCCCAGCCGAGGGACGACCGTTCCTGACCTCCATCGTTTCGGTCTTTAGGATCATCGAACCGGGATTTCTTCGGCGGGCGGCCCGCCACCTCCACGGGCCGTTCGGCCGAGCCCCCCAGATCGCCGAGATGCCGGCCACAGGCTTGCAGGTTGCGCGCAACAGCATACTCGGCACCGCGCGTGCCGTGCTGGGCGACGAACGGCTAGTGATCCGAATGCACCATGCATCGCGCAACCACACTGTTGCCGCGATTTGATTACGCACGAATACTGTGAAGTCAAACCGCTCATTTGACGTCAAAAACCGTACGAAAACGTACCGACTCTGCGGGGGGGGGAGAGTACGATTTTTCTCCGATGACTTGGAAGAACGGGTGCGCGACGTTGTCGCGGACGCTGCGATGAACGTGATCTCCGAAGCCGAGGCGTGCCGCTGGCTCGGCCGCCGCGTTTCAGTGATCGTCTGCGAGGACGACCGTCTGTTGATCGGTCGCCTCCAGCACGTCTCGTCGCGCAGTGCCTTCGTTCTCGAAGAAGATCGGAACGTTCTGCCGTTCGGCGGAACGATTCGCTCGGTGCCGCTGAAACGGATCGAGCGCATCGTGCCGGCCGGCGCGGAGGAGTTCTCACGGTGAAGTATCTCGTTTTCTGCAGCTGTGGGCACGGATTGGATCGTCACGATCCCACCGGCTGCGGCGGGGACGGGCGTCTGCCGTGCCGCTGCAGCAGAGACCAAGAAGCCGCGCTCGACGCGGCGATCGAGCACGCGCGCAGCCATCCGTGGGGCTCGACGCGAACACCGGGGGCGGTCGAAGCGGAGATCGCCTAAGCGAACAGGAGCGATCCCGCGCGGCCCCGGAAGAGGTCGCGCAATGGGTTTCGCGCGCTCGCTTCGCACGCTCGGCGTGCTGCTCTGTGCCGCCGCCGTAAGCGCGTGCGCGCGCTCGAGCGAGCTCGGCACGAATTCGGCCGGAGCCACGGTGCGTTTTGCGATCGCCGCCGATCCGCAGTCGCTCAACCCGCTCTTCGCTCATCCGGACGCGAACAGCGTCGAGCAGCAGGTCGCGCGGCTGGCGTTCGAGCCGTTCATCGACGTCGACGCGCACGGGACGCCGGTTCCGGTGCTGCTCGAGCGCATCCCGACGCTCGCGAACGGCGACCTCTCGCGCGACGGCCGCGTCATCGTCTACCGCTTGCGGCGCGGCGTGCGCTGGCAGGACGGCGTCTCCGTTACGGCGCGCGACGTCGTGTGGACGCTGCACGCCATCCTCGACGACCGCAATCCGGTTCGCTCGCGCGCGGGCTACGACCGCGTGGCGCGCGCCGAAGCACTCGACGCGCGCACCGTCCGCATCACGCTGAAGGAACCCTGGGCGCCGGCGGTCGCGACGCTGTTCAGCTACGGGACCGCGCCGCAGTTCGTGCTTCCCGCGCACCTGCTCGAGAAAGAGCCGAAGCTTGAGACCGCGAGCTTTTCCGCGCATCCGGTCGGCGACGGGCCGTACAAGCTCGTCTCGTGGTCGCGCGGCGACCACCTCGTCTACGAAGCGAACCCCGCGTACTGGCGCGGCGCACCGAAGCTCGCGCGGATCGACGTGCGCATCGTCCCCGATCCCGGCACGAACTTCACCCTGTTTCAAAGCGGCGGCGTGGACTGGAACCTGTTCTCGCCGGCGCAGCGCGCATCGCTCGGAACGCCGGCCGGGGCGGCGTTTCGTACGGTCCCGCTCACGCTGATCGCCGGGATCGCGGTCAACACGACGCACCCGCCGCTCGACGACGTGCGCGTGCGACGCGCGCTCGCGGCGTCGATCGACCGCGAGACGATCTCGCGCAAGATCACCTTCGGCCGCTATCCCGTCGTCGACACGGCGCAGCCGCTCGGCTCGTGGGCACGCGATCCGTCCGTCCGCGAGCCGGCCTACGACCCGGCCGCCGCCGACAAGCTGCTCGACGCGGCGGGCTGGAAGCGCGGGCCGGACGGAACGCGCGCGAAGAACGGCGTGCCGCTGGCGATCACGTACGTGCAGTTTCCGGAGTCCGGGACCGGCGTGCGCGTCGCGACGCTGGTGCACGGCGAGCTCCAGCAGCGCGGGTTCCGGGTGACGCTCAAGTCGCTCTCGAACGCGCAGCTCTTCCTGCCGCGCTCGCAAGGCGGAACGCTCGCGAGCGGCAACTTCGACTTGGCGTACGTCCCCTGGCCGATGGGAGCCGATCCCGACGACTCGTTTCTGCTGAGCTGCGGCGGCAGCGGAAACTACATGCGCTGGTGCGACCAGCAGGTCGACGCGCTCGAGCGCCGCGCCGTCGTCGCGCCGACCCGCGAGGAGCGCAAACGCCTGTACGCGCAGATCGAGCGCCGCGTCGCGGACGCGGTCCCCATCGTCTACCTCTTCAACCCCTCGTACTCGTACGCGTACCGCACCGCGCTGCGCGGCTTCTCGCCGAACGCGTTCAACCCGACGTGGAACGCCTACGACTGGAGCCTCGGCCGCTAAGCGCCGATGCAGCAGACTTCCAGCTTGTTGCCGTCGGGATCGTCGAAGAAGACGGCGTAGTAACGCCCGCCGTAGATCCCCTCGTCCCACTCGATGTTCCGCGCGCCGATCGCCGGCAGGTACGTCGCGATCGCGTCGACCGTGCCGCGCGAGGGCGCGTCGAACGCGACGCGCACCGGGCCGGGCGTCATCGCCGGATCTTCGGTGATCCCAAACCACTCCGTCGCTTCCCAGTCCGCAGGCGCGTCGGGCGGCGGAATCTGCCAGGTCGTGAACGTCTTGCCGTCCTCGCGCGTCGCGCCGAGCACGTTGAGGAGCGCGTCGTAGAACTCGATCGCCTTCGCGCGGTCGCGCACGCGCAGGTCGACGTGCGAGAGGATCAGAGGCACGAGACGCTTCCTTTCGCGAGCGCGCAGACGCGGCGTTCGATTCCGTCGACGTCGCGCAGCGAGATTCTCCAGCCGCCGAGCATCTTCTCGTAGACGGCGAAGCCGAACTGTTGGGTCGCGTACGGCGCCGGCGAGGCGAGCGCGTAGACCGGCCGGCCGCCGTTCGTCTCTTCTTGCAGGTACTTCGCGGTCGAGCCGGCCGGATCGAGATCGTCGCCACTTTCGCCGTTGATGACGATCGGCGGGTAGCCGGCGACGTTGATCGCTTCGAAGTCGTGCACGTGGCCGGCCAGAACGGCGGCGAACGGCGTAAGCTTCCACCCGCTCTGCACCAGCGCTTGCGTCTCATTGGTGTTCGCGTACGGCGGCCGGTGCGTCACGAACCACGCCTCGCCCGCGCCCGCGGCGAGCGCCTGCGCTTTCCAATACGAGGTCTGGTAGAATGCGATGCGCGCCGGATCGGGCTTCGCGTCGCTCGGATCGGCCGACGAGTCGTTCACCACGATGCGCAAGCTGCCGAAAGAGACCGCCCACGGCGGCGCGCCGTCGACCGCGCCCGCGACGCACGGCGTTACGGTCTCCGCGCCGTCCAGATACCGGAACCACGCCGGCCCGCCGCGCTCGCAGTCCTCGTGGTTGCCGCGCACGAGCACCAGCGGCGCGCTCGCGAAGAGCGGCTTCGCCGGCCAGAACCAGTCGGCGTTCCAGGAATGGCTCGTGTCGCCCCAGCGGTTGACGCAGTCTTTCACGCCCTGCAGGCAATTCGTCTCGCGGTAGTAGTAGTCGCCGATGTGCACCAGCAGGTCGGGATGCGTCTTCGCGATCGCCCGCGCGATCTTCGGAAACGGCCAGTCGGCGAGATCGCCGCAGTTCTGCTGTTCCCACTCGCTCATCCGGCAGCCGGTGTCGCCCAGCACCACGATCCGCCGCGGTGCTTCCGCGGGCGAAGACAGGCGCAGGTTCTCCAACCGCACGTTTCGCGCCGCCGGCGGAATTTGCGCGTCGCACACGACTTCGTCGAAGCCCGCTGCGGCGCCGGCGCGCAGCCGCATCCGCGCGCTGCCGCCCGCGTACGTCACCGCCGCGGGACAGGTTTGCGGCGCGAGCGCGCGCACGTGCGGCTTGCCGTCGGCGGCGTACTGCACCCACGCGGACAGAACGGCGGCGAAGAGCATCTTATCCTCCGGTTCGGCAGCTGACGGTGCGGTTCTCGAGCGCGCAGCGGGCGCGTTCGGTCCCCTCCGGATCGCGGAGCGAGATCGTCCACCCCGGGCCGGCGCGCGTGTAGACGCCGAACCCGAAGTGCGACGATCCGAACACGCTTCCCTGGACGTGCAGATCGCCCGCGGCGAGCCCGAGGAAGGCCGCGTAGTTCGGATCGAGGTTCGCCCCGCCTTCGCCGTTGATCACCAGCGGCGGGAGCGAGAGGACGTTCATCGCCGCGAAGAAGTGGATGTGGCCCGCCAGCACGGCATCGAATGGCGCGAGCGCATCGCCCATCGCGGCGCGCTCGTCGGCGTTCACGTACGGCGGCCGGTGGGTGACGAACCAGCGCTCGAGCGGCACCGGCCGCGCACGGACCGGGCGCAGGTCCGGGCGCGTCGCGAGGGCGCGGACCGCTTCGAACTCGTGCCGGTAGACCGGCGTGCGCGCCGCGTCGGCTTTGTGATCGTCAGCGGACGAGGAATCGAAGACGACGATGCGCAGGTCGCCCAGGTCCACGTCGAACGGATCGGTCTCGTCGGCGCACAAGCCGATGACGCGCGCATCGAGATAACGATTCCAGCCGGTGCCGCTGCGCGAGCATTGTTCGTGGTTGCCGCGCGCGAATACGACCGGCGCGCTCGCGAAGATCGGCGCCGCCGGCGTGAGAAAGTCGGCGAACCACGCCGGCCCGTCGTCGCCGTGCGGGCTGTCCTTGCACGGCGCGAGCAGCGGGCAGGCGTGTTCGCGATACAGATAGTCGCCGACGTGGATGACCAAGTCAGGGTGGACGGCAGCGATCGCGCGCGCGGTTTTCGGAAACGGCCACTGCGCCGGGTCGTCGCACGCCTGCGCGGTCAGCGCGCCGATCCGGCAACCCGTGTCGCCCAGCACCACGACCGTCCGCGGATCGTGCGCCGGCGCCGGCAGCGCGCGCTCGCCGACGCGCACGTGCTTCGCTTCGGGTGAGATTGCTACGTCGCAGACCACGTCGCCGAACTGCGCGCTCTTTCCGGCCCGCTCGTCCATCTTCACCGCGCGGCCGTCGACGCTCGCCGCCGGGCAGGCCGCGTCGCTGACGACGGCGCGCGCGTGCGGCTTGCCGTCGGCGCCGTACTGCAGCCAAGCCGAAAGAACCGCCGCGACGAGCATGGGCCGCGTTTCGCCGCGACCCAGGCTTACGCTTCCGTCAACGGCTCCAGCGCATGCCTTGCGTCATCGCGAAGATCTGCGCGGGGTTCCTCGGAAACGCCCACGGCATCGCATCGGCGCCCGGCACGTCTCCGGCCGTGCCGTCCGGTTCCGCGGCCATCTGCTCGCGCAGCGGGCCGATCTGCTGGAGCACGTGCGTGCCGAAGCGCGTCTGCTCGTCGCCGACCCAGCGCATCAGCGACGAGACGAACAGCTCCTTGAGGTATGCGTACGAGAACCCGTCCGTGTCCTCGGCGAGCGCGGCGACGTCATCGTCCGACAAGCGCAGCTCCGGATCGAGCCCGGCGTTCCACTGCTCGGCGTAATCGCGGCGCTGCTCGGCGGGCGGAAGCGCGAAGGCGTACTTGCGGTCGAAGCGGCTCGGCCGGTCGATGATCGATGCGTCGATCCGCTCCGGATGGTTCGTCGTCGCCAGCACGAGGATGCCGTCGTTCTGCTCGAAGCCGTCGAGCTCGTTCAGGAAGTAGGCCCGGTTGTCGTCGCGCACCAGCGCGTCGAGGTCTTCGAGGACGACGATGCAGGGCGCGATCCGCCGCGCGCGCTCGAACACCATCGCGATCCCGGCGCCGGCGAACGGGTGGCCGGGCAGATCGAAGCTGCGCACGTAGACGCACGGCACGGTGGCGCGGTTGACGATCGCCTTCACCGCGTGCGTCTTGCCGTTTCCCGGCGGGCCGGCGAAGAGGACGCCGCGCTTCCAGGGCACCGCATAGCGCGCGTAGCGCTCGCGCGAGGCAAAGAAGCGTTCCGCGTCGCTTGCGACCTCCGCTTTTTGCGCGTCCGGCATGACGAGGTTGTCGAACGTCGCGTCGCGGATCGAGGCGAAGAGCCGCTCGTCCTTGATCCACTGGCCCGCGTGGAAGACGAGGATCTCTTCGTCCGGCTCGTCGGCCCAGCGGCACACCGTTTCGAAGAACCGCAGCGCGTCGGCGCGCTGCGGCGCGACGAGCGCGAAGTACGGCATGCCGTGCTCGCTCGGCGTGTACCAGTAGAGCCGTAGCGAAAGCCCGTCCCAGGCGACGGTGAACGCGCCGTTGACGGGACGCTCGACGCCGCGCCGGCCGTCCCACACCGTCGCCGTCTGAAGGTGCTCGCCGGCGAGCGGCGCGACCGCGCACGCCCCGCTCGCGGCGTACGCGAACGGGTCGAACGAGAACGAGTTCCCTTCGACGATCGCTTCGCCGGGGTGGTCCGACGCGACGCGGCGGCTGAACAGGTACGTGCCGGCCGGCGGGCCGAGCGCGAGCGCATCTTCGATCATGGCGATTCGGTGCTACTCCGAGCGGCTCGGAGTGTTGCGGTTTTCGCTGGGTCCCGAGGCGCGCAAGCTCAGGGTGACGCTACAGCGCCTTCACCCCGGCGACGACGCCGTCGAGCGACTTCTTGGCATCGCCGAAGAGCATCACGGTCTTGGGATCGTCGTAGAGCGGGTTGTCGATGCCGGCGAAGCCGGAGGCCATCGAGCGCTTGAGGACGACGACGTTGTGCGCCTTGTCGACGTTGAGGATCGGCATCCCGAAGATCGGGCTGTTCTTGTCGGTGCGCGCGGCGGGGTTCGTCACGTCGTTCGCGCCGACCACCAGCGCGACGTCGGCCCGCTCGAACTCCGGGTTGATGTCGTCCATGTCGAAGAGCGAGTCGTACGGAACGTTCGCTTCCGCCAGCAGCACGTTCATGTGCCCCGGCATGCGGCCCGCAACCGGGTGGATCGCGTACTTCACCTCGACGCCGCGCTTCTCGAGCTGGGACTCCAGCTCGCGGATCGAGTGCTGCGCCTGCGCGACCGCCATCCCGTAGCCGGGGACGACGATCACCTCGTTCGCGTACGCCAGCATCGCGGCGACGTCGTCCGGTCCGACCGAGCGCACGTTGTGCCCGCCGGATGCGGCGGCGGCGCCGCCGGTCTTCACCGCGCCGAACGCGCCGAAGAGCACGTTGGTGATCGAACGGTTCATCGCTTTGCCCATCAGCACGGTGAGCAGCGTGCCGGACGCGCCGACCAGGGCGCCGCTGATGATCAGCACGTTGTTGCCGAGCACGAATCCGGTCAAAGCGACCGCGAGCCCGGTGAACGAGTTCAGCAGCGAGATCACGACCGGCATGTCCGCGCCGCCGATCGGCAGCACGAACAGCACGCCGAGCACCACCGCGCAGCCCAGCGCGATCCAGAACCACTCGAGCATCGGCTGCACGCCGGCGATGACGAGCCCCCAGCAGACGAGGATTACGAGCAAGATCAGCGCGTTGACGACCTGCTGCCCGAAGTACGTGATCGGCCGCCCGGTCATCACCTCTTGCAGCTTGAGGAATGCGACGATCGAGCCGGAGAACGAGAGCGCGCCGATCACCGCCGACAGCACGCTGGTGAACGTGATGTCGTACCCGATCACGCCGCCGGCGTTCACCTGTTTGTAGAGCTCGCCGGCCGCGACCAGCGCCGCCGCGCCGCCGCCGGCGCCGTTGAACGCGGCGACCATCTGCGGCATCGCCGTCATCTTGACTTTGCGCGCCGAGAAGATCCCGATCGCCGCGCCGATCACGATCCCCGCGGCGACGACGGCCCAGTTGACGATCCCCTGCGTGAGCGTCGCGACGACCGCGATCAGCATCCCGACCGCGCTCAGCCGGTTGCCGATCACGGCGGTCTTCGGCGAGCTCAGATAGCGCAGCCCCAGAATGAAGCAGACGCCGGTGACGAGGTACGCGACGTCGACCCAGTTGGCGGTCGCGGTTGCGGTCTCGCTCATCGCGCACCGTCCGCCGGCGGCTTCGGCGCCGGGCGCCTGGGCCGGAACATCTCGAGCATGCGTTCCGTGACGGTGTAGCCGCCGAAGACGTTCAGCGACGCCAGCAGCACCAGGAAGAAGCCCACGATCGGGCCGAGCGGCGCGCCTTGCGTGCCGGCGACGAGGATGGCGCCGACCAGCACGATACCGTGAATCGCGTTCGTGGCGGACATCAGCGGCGTGTGCAGCGTCGTCGGAACTTTCGAGATCACCTCGAAGCCGACGAACACGGCCAGAATGAAAACGGTCAGCTCGGTGAGCAGATGAACGGAGATCACGCGGCTCCTCCGGGAATCGTCGTGCTGCGGTTGTCGCCGCCGAGCGCGGCGCGCGTCGCTGCGTGCACCACCTCGCCGTCGCGCGTGAGCGTCGCGCCGGCGACGATCTCGTCGGTGGGATCGAGCGCCAGCGCGCCGTCTTTGGTGACGTAGTCGAGAAGTGCTTGCACGTTGCGCGCGTACAACCGGCTCGCGTCGTACGGCATCGTCGCCGGCAAGTTCAGGAAACCGACGATGGTCACACCGTTCTCGCTGGTCACGGCTTGGCCGGGCTGCGTCCCCTCGACGTTGCCGCCGGTCTCCGCGGCGAGGTCGACGATCACGCTCCCCGGCGCCATCGCCGCGACCGCTTCGCGCGTGACCAGGATCGGCGCGCGCTTGCCGGGGATCGCCGCGGTCGTGATCACCACGTCGCTCGCGCCGATCGCCTTCACCATCGCGGCGCGCTGCTTCGCGATCGCTTCGGGCGAGAGCTCGCGCGCGTAGCCGCCCGCGCCCTCGCCGCTCTCGCCGACGTCGATCTCGAGAAACTTCGCGCCGAGCGACTTCACTTGCTCGGCGACGACCGCACGCGTGTCGTACGCAGTGACGACCGCACCGAGCCGGCGCGCCGTCGCGATTGCCTGCAGGCCGGCGACGCCGGCGCCGATGATCAGCGCCTTTGCCGGCGAGATGGTTCCCGCGGCCGTGGTGAGCATCGGAAAGAACTTCGGCAGATAGCCGGCCGCGAGCAGCACCGCTTTGTAACCGCCGATGTTCGCCTGCGAGCTAAGTGCGTCCATCGCCTGTGCTTTGGTCGTGCGCGGGATCGTCTCCATGGCGAGCGCGGTGAGCCCGCGCTGCGCGTAGCGCTCGACCGACTGTGCATCGCCTAGCGGCGCCAGCAGGCCGATCAGCACCGCGCCGCGTTTGATTCCCTCGAGCTCCTCGTCGGACGGCTTGCCGACGCGTGCGACGACGTCGGCGCCCTCGTACGCGCTCCGCGCGTCGGGCGCGATCGTCGCGCCGGCCGCCAAGTACGCCGCGTCGGTGTACCCGGCGCTCGCGCCCGCGTCGTGCTCGACCACAACGCTCTGTCCACCCTTGACGAGCTTCGCGACGATCTCCGGAACGAGCGCCACGCGTCGCTCCCCAGGCGCACGCTCCTTCGGGACCGCAATCTTCATCCCGCGGTGTATCGGAATCCGACGCCCGGGTCCCTCCTAACTCAACTCTCGGCCACGGTCTCTGCGGCGATCGGCATCGGCGTCGGGCGCAGGTCGCGGCGGCGTTTGCCGAGGCGCAGGATCGGCTGCTCGAAACCGTACGTGATCAGCGCCGCGACGGCGATCGCGACCGGCAGCGCGACGAAGTTGAAAACGAACATCCAATGCGGGTCGCCGTGCGGGTCCGCGGTCGCATACGGCGGCAGGTGCAGCTTCTGCAGCTCGCGCGCGAGCGGCTGGTGCCACAGGTACAAATTGTACGAGATCGCGGCCAGAAACAGCAGCACGCGGTTCGCGAGCACGAGCTGGAAACCGCGCACGGCGAACAGCGAGCCGAGCCCGGCGGCGCAGCAGGCGAGCGCGAACGCCGAGCGCCAGTGCACCATCCAGGTCTGCGGCCATTCCTTGTCCGGGGTGTGGTGGTAGCAGTCGTTCGCGAGCACGACGAGCGCGGCGAAGCCGGCGACCGAGAGCGCGGTGAACGCCCAGCGCCGCTGCGCGAGCTGCGGCCGGCGCAGCGCGACCGCGACGTACGCGTACGCCGCCAGCATCCCGGCGGCGAACAGGTCGACGTAGGCCGGCAGCTGTTCGAGCCGCTGCTCGATGAAGTAGTGGCTCGGCGAAAGCTCTGCCCACCACCGCCAGCCGTTCGCGACCGCGAACAGCGCCAGCCCCGTCCACAGCGGCTTGCGCACGAAGGCCAGGATCAGCAGCGGGAAGAGCACGTAGAACTGCACTTCGACCCCGAGCGACCACATCACACTGTTGATCGAGCCGTTCGTCACCCCGAACCAGTCGTGGATGAACAGCAAGTGGAACCCGACGTCGCGCACGGCGTCCGACGCGCTCGCGTACGTCTGGTAACCGATCGCGATCATCACCGCGATGCAGAGGACGTAGGACGGCACGATCTTCAGAAAACGCCGCCCGGCGAAATGGCGCAGCGACGGCGGCGCCGTGCCGGCGAGGTGCGCCTGCACGTACGGCAGCGTCAGCACGAACCCGGAGATGAAGAAGAACAGCGCGACGCCGAGGAAGCCCGTCTCCGCGATCGGCTGGAACGAGAAGTGAATGAGCGGGATGGTCGCCGACTGCCAGGAGATCTGCCAGACGTGCAGCCAGACGACGAGGACGATCGCGATCCCGCGCAGACCGTCGATCGTCGCGATGCGGCCGCCGCGAACGAGCTCCACGCGTGCCCGGTTCCTAGAAGCGCGCGACCAGGCGGACTTCGTTCAGCGGCTGCTTGTACGTGAGGATGTTGTCCGCGACGAACTCGCGCTGCATGTCCTCGAGCGTCCCTTGATCGATCCGCAGGTCCGGCTTGAAGTCGTAGCGCGGCGAGGCCTTGATCAGCTCCACCGGCTGCTTCGTGTACTTCGCGTACGCCTCGATGTTCGCCGGCGCGTAGAAACCGTTGCCGGCGATCTCCGCCGCCGCTTTGCGCAGCGCCGTCATCACCGCGCTCGCGCTGTCGTGATTGCGCAGCAGCGCGGGGCCGAAGAAGATCCCCGAGGCGGCGATCCCCGGCGGCGGCGAGCCGACGATCGTGGCCAGCCGCTTCTGCGCGAACTCTTCGCTGAACGGCGCCGAGGTGAACAGCGCGTCGATCGCTTTGTGCTCGAGCGCGGTCTGCTGCTCGGGGTTCGGGATGTTCAGCGGCTCGATGTCGGTGAGCCGCAAGCCGTCCTTGCGCAGGATGCGCGCGACGTAGTACGCGGAGGCGGCGCCCTGGTTCCCGATCCAGCCGATCTTCTTCCCTCTCAAGCCCGGGATGCGCAGGCCGCCGTCGTAGAGGTCTTGCCGGATCAGCAGCGCCGAGGGCTGTCCTCTGCGCGGCTGGTAGCCGGTGGACGCGACGAACTTCACCTCGAGCCCGCGGTTCACCGCGTTGTAGAACGCGGCCGAGAGCGCCGCCGCCGCGACGTCGATCTGCCCTTGCGCGACCAGCGACATCGAGTCGGCGCCGGCGACGATCGGGGTGAGGTTGGCGTCGAACCCGGCGTCGCGCAGATAGCCGCGTTCCGCGGCGACGAACACCGGCGCGAAGAGCGTCGAGGGGACATAGCCGATCGTCAGCGCCTTGCGGCTCTGCGCGAAGACGGCGTTCGGGAACGCGCTGAGCGCGGCGGATGCGGCGGCGGTGCCGAGGAAGCGGGCGCGAGAGCTCATGGGCGGCGGGAGTCCTTTCGAGGTTGCGCGAGGTGAAGACCTCGCAGGTTCGCGCACCGCGGACGCCAACGCGCTCGACGATGCCGACTCGCTCGCGGCTGGCGCCGATCCGTGCGCTCGTTCTCCTCGCCGCGATTCTCGCCGGATCGTCGGGCCGCTGCGCCGCGGCGGCAACGGCGGAGCACTGGACCGCGGTCTCGCGCACCGCGCTGGCGATCACCGGCGACGTCCGGTTCACGCCCGTGCAGATCGTCTTCCAAAACGGCCGCGCGATGCGCATCACGGCGATCCCGCGCCCGCGCGGTTTTCCGCCCGCGGCGACGCAGCTCTACCGTATCTCGCCGCCCACCGACCCGGTGCTCCTGAACGGAAACCGCCTGTGCGGCGCGCGCCGTGTGACGTACGTGCTCGTGTCTCGCGCGCGCTCGCCGGCCGGTGATGTCGAGCTGAGCGTCTACGACGGCACGCGCCCGCCCGCGAACGAAGGCGACGGCTTGTGCGCGACCTATTTCTACCAGCGCGTCAGGTAGCCGCGCCGACCGGGACGCTGATCGCGACGCGGTTGCGCAGCACGCCGACCTGCGAGACCTCGACTTCGACGACGTCGCCGTCTTTCAAGAACTCGGGCGGGTTGCGCGCGAAGCCGACCCCTTCCGGCGTCCCGGTCGCGATCACGTCGCCCGGCTCAAGCGTGAGCCCCTTCGAGAGCTCCGCGATGATGCGCGCGACGGAAAATATCATCACCGACGTGCTCGCGCGCTGCTTGGTCTCGCCGTTGACGCGCAGCGAGACGTCCAGATGCTGCGGATCGGCGATCTCGTCGGCGCTCACGATCCACGGCCCGAGCGGGCAGGTGTCGTCGAGCGTCTTGCCCTTGAACCACTGCGTCGTCGCGTTCTGCACGTCGCGCGCACTCACGTCGTTCACGCAGGTGTAGCCGAAGATCACGCCCAGCGCGTCTGCCTCGCGCACGTTCTTGCAGCGCGTCCCGATCACCACGCCCAGCTCGGCTTCCCAGTCGTACTTCTGCGAGACGGCGCCGTCCAAGTGCAGCGTCGCTTCGGGATCGGCGATCGCGGTCGGCGCCTTCGAAAAGAACGTCGGGACGGACGGCAGCTTCAGCTCCTCGCCGCGGACGCGCGCGCCTTCCTCGGCGTGCGCGAGGTAGTTGCGGCCGACGCAAAAGACGTTCTTGCGCGGCCGGAGCGGGGCGTGCAGCGTCGCACCCGCAAGCGGTACCGGCTCGCCGAGCCGTTGGCGCGCGGCCTCGCGCGCGGCCGGCTCGAGCGCGACCAGCGCGTCGAGCGAGGCGAGGCCTTCGAGCGGGCGGATCGTCTCGCGGTCGAGGATGCCGGGTCGCGGCGCGGCAGACGGGGTACTGAAGACGACGAAGCGCATGCGGGGTCTTTCCCGGCCGGCACGAATCACACCGCCCTCCCGGAGGACCGATGATCGCGACGGATTCTCTCGACCGCTTGTTCGCCGAGGCGGCGGCCCAGCAGGCGCAGCCGCTGTGGACGGCGCTGGAGGCCCTGGTTCCGCCCCGGCCGGAGCCGAAGGCGGTCCCGTACGTGTGGCGCTACGCCGCGCTGCGCCCGCTGCTCGAGCGCGCCGGGGATCTCGTCTCCGCGAAAGACGCGGGGCGGCGCGTGCTGCAGCTGATCAACCCCGCGCTGAAGCCGCCCCACACGACCGACACGCTGTTCGCGGGGCTGCAACTGATTCTGCCCGGCGAGATGGCGCGCGCGCACCGGCACGTCGCGTTCGCGCTGCGCTTCATCATCGAAGGCGACGCCGCGTACACCGCAGTCGGCGGCGAGAAGCTCGCCATGCGGCGCGGCGATCTGATTCTCACGCCGTCGTGGGAGTATCACGGTCACGCTCACGAAGGCGACGCGCCGATGGTGTGGCTCGACGGTCTCGATCTCCCTCTTTATCAGTTCTTTCCGGCGAATTTCGCCCAGCCGTACGCCGATGAGCACCTGCCGGCGAAGCCTGCGTCCGAGGACACGCACCTGCGCTATCCGTGGGCCGACATGCAGGCGCGGCTCGAAGCGCAGCCCGAGCCGTACGTGTTCGCCGAATACGAACACAAGCGCACCGGCGGAGCGGTCTCGCGCGTGATCGGCGCGGCAGCGGAGCGCATCGCGAAAGGCAGCTCGTCGCCGACACGCCGCGAGACCGCCGGCATCATCTACCACGTCTACAAAGGCCGCGGCCTCACCCAAGTGGGCGAAGAACGCCTGGAGTGGGAGAGAGGCGACACGTTCTGCATCCCGTCGTGGCTGCCGTACCGCCACGAAGCCGCGAAGGACACCTACCTCTTCCGCTACGACGACCGCCCGGTGCTCGAAGCGATCGGCGCCTACCGCTACGAAGCTTCCGCTTCGTGAACTCAGACCATGTCACCCTTCGACCCCGCCAGCGCTGAGAAAATCGAACAAACCACGGCAAGTTAGGCGCATTCACTGCGCACGGTGCGAGCATCGAAACACCGTGCAGGCTGGCACTTTGAACAGGCCGGACCCGTTTCGCGCAAGACACGGATAAGTGGTCCGGGCGGTGCTTTCCAACCGCAGAATATCGTAGCAGGTCAAAGTCTAGCGCTTCGCAGGGGCGCTCACGCGCGACTCTTGCTTGTCCCTGTAGAGCCAATGAAATCCACTATGCGTTTTCAGAATCCCAATATCAACAGTTGAGCCGACGTGATTAGAGCTGGTGTCGACGTACGGAATTATTGCCGCCGTCGCTCGAGTAATTGCCTTGACGTATTCAACTGCTTCCTGAGCTGTTACGTTACCACTTCCCCTAGGAGCTCGATGCAAAGCCATGATAGCCGCATCACGGCGCCAACGCTCAAACCGCGGATCGCCAGACTGTAGGACTTCGAGACCTAGCGTGTTTCCAAAGAGACGAGGCATTCCAGAAGGAAAGTCCGCAAACGATTGGGTCGTTGCGAAGTATGATCCGCCCGAACGAAGCGGCACGTAGATAATACGCACGGCGTGTAGGCTCTGTCGGCCGACGGCATCGATGTGTGCGAGCACGAGTTGCAGCACAGAATTATCCGGCAACCGTGGCGGGGCTTGCGGGTCGAGCACTTGTTGTAACCTAGAGATCAGCATCCTTCCCAGAGGCTCGAGATGCGATTGGACGCTTCGACTCAGATCCCGATGACGGAGGTATTCAGCGGCAATGCTCGACGCGTTGTACACGATAATTTCAGGATGTTCCGCACTTTGCGAAAACATCGAGAATCCGGTTCCGGCGACGACGATAAAGCGGCCGATTGAGGTCAGCTTTACTGTCGTGTCGCGGTCTCCCTGAACGAAGTCGTTTGTCCGACGATCGGCACCGATGACTAGGCCGTCGCGCGTGGAGACGGCCGTTACCAACGTACCAGTAATGCTGAGACGTTCAGATTTCGCGATTACAGATGAGGGTAAGCCGATAGCGCCTGCTGCAGCGACGGTAGAAAGCAGAAAGCGACTGCGGCTTGTCACGATTCGCACATTGGTTACCGTTGGGCCTCTGACTTCGCCATCGCCAAACATTCAAATGGACGGCGCCGAGCGAGGCCTCTCAGACGGCCTGTCGTCGCCGACGCAGCGCAGGTCGAAGTCCCCGATGACGTCGCGCACGAGCCCAGGGACAAAGATGTGGATGTCGTCGGCTTCCGAGGCAAGGACTACGCCGTCCGCGATCAGCGTCAAATCGTGCATGTGACTCGCAGGCGCATCGCGGAGTTCGTCGATCAAGCGGCGTGGGACGACGAGCGCAACGCCGGTCTTCAGCTCAAGGCGGATCTCGTCGGTCGCTGCTATGTAGGATACCGAGCCTGCCAAGGGCTTCGGCCCGGCTCTCGTTTCCGGTGCGTTTCGAATACAGTTTCGGCTCATGATCGTTCACCCATGATATCGATTCCACGCTTCTAGGCAATCCCCAATGCGTTCCGCCACGATTTCGACCGCTCGCCGAATCTGCCGGTCCGGAGGTCTGCGCCGACGCCGTGGATCCTGCCGAAAGCGTGCGATGCCGCCGTCGATCAGGACGACGATCATGACGTCACCATAAAGAACATGGACGTGAGCCGGCGGGTGTTCGTCGCGCACGAAGACCATCACGCGGTAGCCGTCTTGCTCAAAAATAATAGCCACGCATGACGATCACGCCATGAGTAGCATTCAACTAGAGGTCAGATTTGGCCGATCAGCTCGGGCGGCGCGTGAGGTGCCAGAAGCCGCAGTAGCGGCACTCGTAGGAGAAGAGCACGTCGCCCATGCCGTTCATCAGCGCGTGCGCGTGCGCGTCGGCTTCGCTGGCGTACTGCTGCTTCGAGGTGCACGAGCGCTCGACGTCCGCGTCGCTGCGCGGGTCGGGCTCCATGCGCTGCTTGACGTACCACTCCATCAGCGCGTCCGCGCCGGCTTTCGGGTCCGGTTTCGGCGGACGAACCCTGCGCGGCATCGTGGAGCTGCTACGACGAGGTCACCGTCAGTGCGACGGCGTCGGGCTCGTCATCACTTGCGGGAGGTCCGGCATGCGGCCGACGCTCGGCACCGGACCCGGCGTTACCATCGGAGGCGGCGTGCGGTTGCGGTTTCGGCGCGCGATCTCCATCATGTCGAGCGCCGCGCCCTTGGCGTTCGGGTTGACCCCGCCGCGCCACAGCAGCGCCACGTCGCGGCGGACGTTGAGCGTCTTCGGGTCGTAGTCGTAGCTGAGCCGGTAGACGCCCGAGATCGCGTTGCCGTCGGGGGTGCGGATGAACGCCTGCAGCGCGTTGCCGTAGCAGTGGGCATCGAAGCCTTGGTCGTGGGACGGCTTGATCGAGCGGACCCGCGCGACCTGTCCCAGCCGGTTGACCTCCACCACGACTTCGACGTGCTCCGGCTTGTTCGCGAAGAGCGAGCGCGGCTGGAGCGCCTTGACGTTGATCCGCTGCGGAAGCGTTGGGCCCGGCTTCGGGGCCGGGGTCGAGGCGGCAAAGGCGGGCGCACCCGCGGCGAGGACCGCGGCCGCGGTGAGGGCGAGCCGGCGCATCAGTTGCGGGAGAGGGCCGCGAACGCGGCTCCGCACGAAGCACAGGCGACGATCACCTGAAATGTCGCACCCCGCTCGCGCAGCTCGCTCGACGAGCGCTTGTCCTTCCCATGGCTCCCGCAGTAACGGCAGCGGGTCGAGGTAGAGTTCCCCCTCGCTCGTTCGTCCTCCACGATTGCTCCTTTCCCGGATCGGCGGCGGTCGTCCCCTCGGCCGCGGGACGGCGGTCCGGACCCGCCGAACGCACGGCCCGTCATGGTCCGCCGTTTCGCCGCCGCGCTGCTCCTCTGCGTCAGCTTGGCGGCTTGCAAAGAGAACGACACCACCCCGATCGGCCAGCAGCTCTTCCAGGGCGCCGGCGACGTCCGGGTGCTCGAGGCCCACCTCGTCCCGAGCGGCGACGCCTCGGCGCAGACCTCGGGCGGGACGATCAACTACGTCGTCATGCGCGTCGAGCTGACCAACGACTTCGGCTACGACCTGACGCCGCAGATCTCGAACTTCTACCTGATCGACGCGAAGAACAACCGCTATCAGGCGAAAGACAGCGGGTCCTCGGTCTTCACCGGGGTCAGCAACTCGACGCTGCCGCTCAAGAAAGACGAGAAGCGCGAGTACACGATCGGTTTCCGCACCACCGATCCCAACGTGACGGGGACGATCTTCTACGAACGCTAGTTGCTTCCGGCGGACGCCGGAAGCCGTCGCGTTCGCGCTTCGCGCGATCCGCCTTCTGACGTTCGGCGTGTGTGTTTTCTCGGTCGGCGTTGCGCCTGCGCTGGCGGCGCGGCCGCTGCCGGATTCGGGGAAGTGGGACCGCACCTTCGCGCTGTACGCGCGCGACGTCGCCGTGCCGTGGAAGCGCATCGCGGTGCGGCTCGACACCTACAGCGGCGCGCCCGTCGACTTCGCCGCATATCAGGTGGATCCGGCCGACGTGCTGGTCGCCGGGACGGCGCGCGCGCGCGCGATCGACACCTCGCACCGCACGCCCGTCGCCAAGTGGCGCTTCTCGCCGCCGGCCGGGCAGCGCTACACGCCGAACGACGTCGAGGTGCCGCTGCAGAACCGCGAAGGGTTCTTCGTGATCGAGGCGCGGCGCGGCGACGCGGTGCAGCAGGCGTGGCTGAACCTCACGCGCGTCGGCTTGCTGACGAAAGAGTCGCCGGGCGGGATCGTCCTGTACGGCGCGGACCTGGGCAGCGGCAAAGCGCTCGCGGGAATGCGCATCACGTATCTGGTCGGCACCTCGTTTCAGTACGGCAAGACCGACGCGCACGGAATCGCGCGCTGGAACGGAACGCCGCGCCCGCGCTTCGCGCTCGCCGAGTGGGGCAAGAGCAAAGCGTTCGTGTCGTTCCTGGCGCAGCCGCCGATCCCGGCGGCGCTGGTCGGCGTGCGCGCCGAACGCGCGAACGTGCGCGCCGGCGAGCACGTGCGCGTCGTCGGCTTCGCGCGCAAGCGCAGCGGAACCGCGTACCGCCCGGCGAGCGGCGAGGTGCGCGTCGCGCTGGTCGCGCGCGGGCGCCCGCTCGTCTCGGCGGAGGCGAAGCTCGACGGCGCGGGCGCGTTCGGCGCCGACCTCGCGCTCCCGGGCGACGCGCCCGCCGGCGACGCGGCGGTGCTGGCGACGTTCGCGGGCGCGAGCGGCGGCGCGGCGATCCACGTCGACGGCGTCGGCGACGTCGTGCTGAGCGTGAGCGCGGACTGCGGCGAGGGGTGCGCTTCCGATGCGACGATCCCGGTCGTCGTGAGCGCAAAACGGCGCCTCGACGGGCTCGTCGCCGCGAACCGCGAGGTGCGCGTGCGCGTCGTGCGCGCGCCGCACGTTCTCGCGCCGGGGGCGAGCGACGACGGCACGGCCTGGGGGACGGCGCCGGTCGTCGACCTGCGCGTGCGCACCGGCGACGATGGGATCGCGCGCACCAGCATCCCCGCGCCGACCGACGGTCTGCCCTCGACGTACGGCATCAGCGCGAGCAGCGGCGCGGCGACGGCCTCGGCGCGCGTCGTCGCGACGAGCGCGCGCGTCGCGCTGGCCGTCGCGCCGCAGAGCGCGCAGCTCGACATCGGCGAGCCGGCCGCGCTCGACGTGCGCGGGTTCGACGTCGCCGACGGTCATCCGGCGGCGGGCTTGGCCGTCCGCCTGCGCTTGGTGCGCGGGCCGACGACGCAGGAGCAGCAGCTCACGCTCGACGCCGACGGCCGCGCGCACGCCGTGTTTCACAACGTCGTGCCGGGGACGAACCTCGCCTACGCGCTCGCCGAGGTCGACGGCAAACCGGTCGTCGACGTCAACGCGGTCACGGTCGCGCCGCAAGCGGTGCTCGGCGCGCGCTCGCGGCGCAGCGGTGAAGCGCAGATCACGACCGACAAGCCGCGCTACCGCGTCGGCGAGAAGCTGCGCGTCGAGGCTGCGCTGAGCGGCGCGACGGGCGACGCGTTCGTCGACTTCGAGGGCGCGCGGCCGCTGGGCGAGCAAACCGTCTCGGCGAGCGGCGGGCGCGCGAGCGCGCTCTTCACCGTCCCCGAGACGGTCGGCGACGCGGCGGTCGGCGTCGCGTTCGTGCGTGACGGCGCGCTCGAGTACGCGACGCAGCGCGTCGCGATCGACGGGCCCGGCCACGCGCGCGCGACCGCGCTGGCGTCGGACAAGAGCGCGTACGCGCCGGGGAGCGTCGCGCACGTGACGATCGCCGACGGCAACGAGCGGGCCGGCGCGACGCTCGCGATCCGGCTCGCCGACGCGCGCGCGCTCGGCGGCGCCTCGTTCGACGACGCCGCGGCCGTGCTCGCCGGGAGCGGCACGACCACGCAAAACCCGGCCTCGTCCGATCCGGGCTGGCACGCCTCGGTCGCGCCGGTGCGCTCGACCGCGCTCGACCTCGCGGCGAACGACCGCAGCGCGCCGTCGGCCGAGACGCTCGGCGCGCCGTCGGAGCGCGCGCTGCTGTGGCGGATCGACCGCGCCGCGAAGGAAGGCTTCGACCTGCAGCTCCCGGAGGCGCCGGGGCGCTACGTCGTCTCGGTGCTGAAGGTCTCGGACGACGGCGACGTCGGCGCGGCGACGCTCGCGCTCGAGGTGCGCTGATGTCGGCGCAGACGACGCTCGAGCTGGGGCAGCCGCCGGCGCCGGGGACGACGCGGCTGATGCTGCTCGACACGTACGGGCTGGTCTACCGCGCGTTCTTCGCGCTCCCGGACTTGACCACGACGCGCGGCGTGCACATCAACGCGGCCTACGGCTTCACGATGATGCTGAACAAGCTGATCGCCGACGAGAAGCCGACGCACGTGATCGCCGCGTTCGACAAGGGATTACCGCTCGCGCGGCTCGCGCTCTACGACCAGTACAAGGCGCAGCGCACCGAGACGCCGGACGATCTGCGCTCGCAGTGGCCGCTGGTGCGGCGCATCCTGGCGACGTTCGACATTCCGGTCGTCGAGATCGACGGTGAAGAAGCCGACGACGTCATCGCGACGCTGGCGCGCCAAGCGGAAGACGCGCAGCAAGAGGTGCTCGTGGTCACCGGCGACCTCGACCTGCTGCAGATCGTCGACGCGCGCACGACCGTGCTGACGACGCGCCGTGGAATCACCGAGCTCGGCCGCTACGACGAAGAGAAAGTGCGCGAGCGGTTCGACCTGGCGCCGCGGCAGCTGCCCGACTACCGCGGCTTGAAAGGCGATCCGTCCGACAACTTGCCCGGCATCCCGGGCGTCGGCGAGAAGACGGCCATCGCGCTGGTGAAGAACGCGGGCTCGCTCGACGCGCTGATCGCGGACCCGAAGCTGGCCGGCAAGCCGAAGTGGGAGGCGCTGATCCGCGAGTACGGCGAGCAGGCGCGCATCTGCCGCGACGTCTCGCTCATCAAGCGCGACCTGCCGGTCGCGATCGACTGGGAGAGCGCGCGCTACACGCCGCCGCCGAACGACGCGCTCTACGCGCTCTACCGCGAGCTCGAGTTCAAGACGCTGCTGGCGAAGCTCGCCCCGCCGGAAACCCCGGTCGAAACTGCGGCCGACGAGTTCCTCGAAGGCGAGTACGACTCGTACACCGCGGCGACCGATCCGCCCGACTACGCGCGGCTCGCCCAGCGCATCGACGAGGCGGCAGCGCGCGAGCGCGTCGCGGTCGCGGCGCGCGGCGACGCGCTCGCGATCTCCCCGGAGGACGGGCGCGCGTTCGCGTTCTTGAAGTCCTCGCTCGGCGCGGCGAACGTCGGCGAAGCGTTCGCGCGGCTGTGGCAGCAGATCCCACAGCTGGTCGCGTACGACGCGAAGAGCCTGATCGGCGAGTTGCAGCTCCCGCTGCGCACGCTGGGCGACGATCCGATGGTTTCTTCGCACATCTTGAGCCCCGGTCGCACCTTCGCCGACGCCGACCAAGCCTCGAGCGAGTTCCTCGACCGCAAGCTGCCGGAGGACCAGCCCGCCGCGGCGGCCGACGCCGCCGGCTTGCTGGCGCGCAAGACGCGCGAAGAACTCGAGCGGCGCGGGCAGATCGCGTACTACACCGACGTCGAGCTGCCGCTGGTCTCGGTGCTCGCGGCGATGGAGCGCGCCGGGATCGCGCTCGACCCGCACGCGCTGCGCGCGATCGCGGTCGAGGTCGACGCGGCGGTCGCGCGGCTGCAGCGCGAGATCTATGAGATCGCGGGCGAAGAGTTCAATCTCGGCTCGCCGCAGCAGCTCGGCCGCATCCTGTTCGAGAAGCTCGGGCTCCCCGCGGGGCGTCAGAACAAAACCGGCTACGCGACCGGTGCCGACGTGCTGCAAGGGCTCGCGAAGAGCTTCCCGGTCGCGGCGAAAGTGCTGGAGTGGCGCGAGGTCTCGAAGCTCAAGAGCACCTACGTCGACGTGCTGCCGGCGCTCGCCGGCGCGGACGGCCGCGTCCACACCGTCTTCAACCAGACCGCTACCGCGACCGGCCGGCTTTCGTCGACGAACCCGAACCTGCAGAACATTCCGGTGCGCGGCGAGCTCGGGCGGCGGATTCGCAAAGCGTTCGTCGCGCCCTCGGACGAGCGCGTGCTGCTGGCGGCGGACTACTCGCAGATCGAGCTGCGGCTGATGGCGCACATGAGCGGCGACGAAGCGATGCGCGCGGCATTCCACGAGCGCCAGGACATCCACGACTTCACCGCGCGCCGCATCTTCGACGTCGGCCCGTTCGCCGAGGTGACGCGCAACCAGCGCACGATGGCCAAGTCGGTGAACTTCGGCTTGCTCTACGGGATGTCGGACTTCGGGCTCGCGCAGCGGCTCGAGATCGACCGCGCGACCGCGCGCGCGATGACCGAGGCGTACTTCGCCCGCTTCCCCGGCGTGCGCGGCTTCATCGACCGCGTGCTCGACGAAGCGCGCGAGCGCGGCTACGTCGAGACGCTGCTCGGCCGGCGCCGCTACATGCCCGACCTGCGCTCGCGCAACTACATGCTGCGCGCCGCCGCCGAGCGCGAGGCGACCAACGCGCCGCTGCAAGGCTCCGCCGCCGACCTGATGAAGCTCGCGATGGTGCGGATCGACCGGCGGCTGAACGCCGAAGCGCTCGACGCGCTGATGCTGCTGCAGATCCACGACGAGCTGATCTTCGAGGTCGCGGTTCGGGACCTGGAGGCGGTCGGGCGGATCGTGAAGCACGAGATGGAGCACGCGCTCGAGCTCAGCGTGCCGATCGAGGCGACCCTCAAGACGGGGAAGAACTGGTACGACGTGGAGAGCTTCGTGGTCGATGAACCGGCTGGATCGATGCACCCGGATGCGGACGCGAACGGCGGCGGTTAGCGCGCTGAGCGGCGTCGTGCTGCTCGCGCTGAGCGCGCAGGGTCCGGCGGCCGCCGGCGGCGCGCTGCCGCTCTGCACGCGCATCCCGCTGGCCGTGCGGTGCCGTCCGCTCGAGGTGCGCGCGCCGCGCACGACGCTGCGGCTCGCGGTCGCGCTCACCGAGGCGCAGCGCGAGCGCGGGCTGATGAACGTGACGTTCGTCCCGCCGGACGAAGGGATGCTGTTCGCGTTTCCGTTCGCCGAGCGGCACCTGGAGTTCTGGATGAAGGACACGATCACGCCGCTCGACATGGTGTTCGTCAAAGCCGACGGCACGATCAGCGACATCGCGGTCGACGTCCCCGCCAGCACGCCGAAGACGCCGGACGACAAAGTGGCGCGCCGGCAAGGCGTGGGCCGGTTCGTGATCGAGCTCGGTGCCGGCGGCGCGGCTCGGGCGGGCTTGCTCCCCGGGATGCAGCTCAGCATCCCGCCGGTCGCGGCGAAATGAATCTGGCGCGCGTGCTCGCGGCGGCCGGCGTCGCGCTCGCGTGCGCCGCGCAGTCGCCCGCGCCCGAGCCGGCGCCCGTGACGCCGGCGTCGGCGCGCCTGACCGGCGAAGCGATGCTTGCGCGCGCGAAGCGCGTCTTTCGCGCCCACGTGCGCCCGCCGTTCGTCGAGTACACGCTGGTCCGGCGCGACAGGCACAACGGCCTTCCCGATTTCGACAACAGCTACGTGCTGAAGATCTGGTGCCGCAACGCCGACCGCTCCGCGCTGACGCGCCGGGCCTGGAACGGCGTCGCCTACGGCTCGCTGCAGAACGTCACGGTCGCGTTCGACGGGTACGTCGATCCCGGCCCGCCGACGGCGGACATCTTCGAGCGCGCGCTGTTCACCCCGCGCACCCCCGAGCCTGGGCCGCCGCAGCCGCCGGAGTCGCCGCTGCCGCTGATCGGCGCCGTGACGGTCAACACCGACTACGACTACCGTGTCACCGGCGTCCACCGCGAAGGCGCGCTGTGGCATCTCTCGCTGGCGCCGAAGCGTGATCCCGACCGCAACCGCCTCGACGACTTGTGGGTCGACGCGACGACGTTCGAGCTGGTGCGGATGCGCGTGCGCGACCATCTCTACCTCGAGTTCACCAGCCAGTCGTTCGAGGACGAGTTCGACGCGCGCTTCGCCATGCTCGACGGGATCCCGGTCCTGCAATCGATCCACGGCCGCACGAGGGACGACGAGTTCGAGACCGACTACACCTACAAAGACGTCGTCTTTCCGCCGGCGCTCCCCGCCTGGTACTTCGAGCCGAAGACCTACGGTCTGCACCGAGACGAAGCGCCGCGGTAAACCGTACGACTGTGTCGTGATCGTCCACCTGATCGACGGAACGTACGAGCTGTTTCGGCACTTCTTCGCGATGCCGCCGCAGCGCGACGCGAACGGCCGCGAGGTGGCGGCGGTGCGCGGCGTCCTCGCGTCGATCCGGAGCCTGCTGCGGGAGGGCGCGACGCACATCGGCGTTGCGACCGATCAGGTGATCGAGTCGTTCCGCAACGATCTTTGGCTCGGCTACAAGACGGGCGCCGGAATCGATCCGGCGCTGCTTGCGCAGTTCCCGCTCCTCGAAGAGGCGCTCGCCGACGCCGGAATTACCGTGTGGCCGATGGTCGAGTTCGAAGCCGACGACGCGCTCGCTGCCGCCGCGGCGCTCGCCGCAGCCGACCCGCGAGTGGAGCGCGTGGTGATCTGCACGCCGGACAAGGACCTGGCGCAATGCGTGCGCGGAACGCGCGTCGTGCAGCTGAACCGCCGCACGCGCACGTTCTTCGACGAAGCCGGCGTCGTCGCGAAGTTCGGCGTGCCGCCGGCGAGCATTCCCGACTACTTGGCGCTCGTCGGCGACGCCGCGGACGGCTTTCCGGGCTTACCGGGCTGGGGTGCGAAATCCGCCGCGGCCGTGCTGGCGCGATACGGCCGCCTCGAAGCGATCCCGGCCGACCCGCGCGCGTGGAACGTCAACGTCGCGGGCGCCGCGCGGCTGGCGCAAACGCTCGCGCGCGACCGTGATCTCGCGCTGCTGTTTCGAACGCTCGCGACCCTGCGCACCGACATCCCGCTCTTCGACGACGTCGAAACGCTCCGCTGGAGCGGCCGCATCGAATCGCTTCCAGACTTCACCCGAGACGCTGCTGGAGAAAGACAATGAAAACGACGATCGACGGCCTGGCAAGAGCGACGACGGCGGCCTATTCGGCCCCCGCGCAGCCGAGCAGCGACCGCACGTGCGCCCGCGCCTGCGAGTCCACGGCGACCGTCGTCGCGGCACAGCGATCGGTACGGTAGACGGCTGCTCCGTTTGCGTGCAGCGTCGCGAGCGTCGAAGGCGCGGGGTGGCCGAAGCGGTTATGCCGTCCGACGCTAATCAGCGCGTAGCGCGGGTGCACCGCGCGAACGAACTCGGGCGTCGAGGAGTAGGCCGAGCCATGATGTCCGACTTTGAGGACGTCTGCCGCGACGTCGTCGCCGTTCGCCAGGATGCGCGCTTCCGTTTGGGCGCCCGCGTCGCCGGTGAAGAGCATCCCAAAAGGGCGGGCGCAGCCGGGGCACCGGTACCGCAGCATGAGGACGACGCTGTTCTCGTTGACGTCGTTGGAACCGTCCTCGAGTAGCGGCTCTTGCGGCGCGAGCGCGTCGAACGTCACGCCGTCGCCGGTCGCGTAGTGCATGCCGCGCCGCACGAGCACGATCGGGATGCGGCGCTCGTGCGCCGCGGCGATGCAGTCGTTGTACGCGCGACCGCCGTACGTTTGTCCCGAATCGCCGATGGCGTCGACGTGCAGCGCCTGCACGATCGGCAAACAGCCGCCGACGTGGTCGCCGTGCGGGTGGGTGATGACCAGCAAGTCGACGTGCCGTATTCCTTCGCGCTGCAGATAGCCGAGCACGATCCGTTCGCCGACCAGCTCGGCCGGCGAGCGTCCTTGCGCGCCGCGGCCGCGCTCGAGCCGTCCGCCGCTGTCGATCAGGATGACGTGGCCGCGCGGCGTGCGGATCACGATCCCGTCGCCTTGCCCGACGTCGAGCATCGTCACCGTCAGCTTCCCGTCGGGCAGGCGCAGCGTCGTGATGAGCACGCCGGTGCTCGCGAGCACGATCAGCGCGGCTGCGATGCGCGCGCTGCGCGGTAGCACGAGCGCGGCGACGACCGCGACGGCGTCGTACGCGACGATCGCGAGCGCCGGCGGCGGCGCGACGCGCACGTGCGCGCCCGGCAGCGCGGCGACCGCGCCGACGACGCGCAGGATCGCGTCGACGTCCCAGGTCGCGACCGTCGCCGCGGCTCGGCCCAGCACCGGAACCTGCGCGAGCGCGAGCGAGGCGATGCCGGCGATCATCGCGACGCCGGTCGCCGGCACGACGACGGCATTCGCCAGGACGGCGTACGGCGCGACGAGCCCGAACGTCGCCGCGCTGAGCGGCCACACGCCGATCTGCGTCGCGATCGTCAGCGCGAGCGCTTCCCGAACCCGCTCCGGCAGCGCGAGCCGTTCGAGCGCGTGCTGCAGCGGCTTGGCGAAGAACAGGATCGCTCCGACGCACGAGAACGAGAGCGCGAACGAGACGGTGGTCACGGACGCCGGCCACAGCGCGGCGACGACGATCGCCGCGAGCGCGAGCGCGTTCCACGAGAGCAGCCGCGCGCCGCACGCCCGCGCGAGCAGCGCCGTCGACACCATCACCGCCGCGCGCTGCGAGGGCAAGTGCGCGCCGCTGAGCCAGGCGTACGCGACGACGCACGGAATCGTCGCGAGCGCCGCCGCGGTGCGCGGCATTCGGCACAGCGCGAACAGTGTGCCGGCGAACCAGGCGATCACGCCGAGATGCAGCCCCGCGGTGACGAGCACGTGCACGGTTCCCGTCGCTTGAAAATCGTCGTGGAGCTCGCGCGAAAGCGTGCCGCGTTCGCCCCACAGCGCGCCGGCGACGACGGTCGCCTCCGGTTCGCGCAGCACCGTTCGCAGCCGCGCGGAGAGAAGCGCGCGCAGCCGCGCCGACCAGGCGCGCACGTCGCGCGGTTCGGGGGCTGCCCGCGCGATCGTGCGATCCGCGATCAGCTCGCCGGCGAGTCCTTCCCCGAGCGCGAGCGCGCGCCGCGACGGCTCGCCCGGGTTGCGCGCCTCGTCGAACGGAACCAGCCGCCCGCGCAGCACCAGCCGTTCGCCGGCAGCCGCGGTGCCGTTATGCAGCTGCGCGCGCACGACGACGCCGCCGTCCAGCGCGAACGCAAAGCTCGCACCGTTTTCGTCGTTGCGCACGTCGCCGACGACCGTCCCGGCGAAGCGGCCGATCCGGGACTCCGCGGTCAGCATCGCCGGGTGGCCGTGCCACGCGGCGCACGCCAGCCCCGTCAAGATCGCAAGCGCCGCGACGCGCGCGCGCGCGAACGCCGCCGCGCCGAGCGCGGCGCAGCACGCAAAGGCCGCGAGGCCGTGCGCGTCGGCGGCGATTGCGCCGGCGAAGGCGAGGGCGGGGACCAGCAGCGGAGCGCGGACCACGCAGTTCCGTCACGCGCACGGAGCGTGGCGGCAAGCGCGCCGATGCGCGAACGGCGGTCAGCTCAAGAGGCGGCCAAGCGTTGTGGCGGGCGCGGGAGAGTCTTCGGGGAGCCCGAACCCTCGGGGCTCGCATGCGTATCGTCGTCACCGGCGGAGCCGGGTTTATCGGATCGCACCTCGTCGACGCGTTCCTTGGCGAGGGACACGAAGTCGTCGTGGTCGACAACCTCTGGTCCCACGGCGGCGGCCGCCGCGAAAACGTTCCGGAAGGCGTCTCGTTCGTGCACATGGACGTGCGCGACGAGGTCGGGATCGAGCGAATCTTCACCGAGTTCAAGCCCGAGGTCGTCTCGCACCATGCCGCGCAGCACTCGGTGGCGATCGGCGCGCGCGACCCGAAGTACGACGCGAACGTCAACGTGATCGGAATGCTGAACGTGCTGGAGGCCGCGGTCAAGGCCGGTTCGCGCAAGGTCATCTTCGCCTCGAGCGCGGCGACGTACGGCGACGTCGCGGCGATGCCGGTCGACGAGAGCTCGCCGCAGCACCCCGTCTCGCCGTACGGCATCACCAAGATGGTCACCGAGCACTACCTGCGCTTTTTCAAGAGCGAGCACGGCCTCGACTACACCGCGCTGCGGTACGGCAACGTCTACGGCCCGCGCCAGGACCCGAACGGCGAAGCCGGCGTCATCGCGATCTTCCTGGGCAAGTTCCTGCAGCGCCAAGGCGTGCGCATCGACTGGGACGGCGAGCAGACGCGCGACTACGTCTACGTGGGCGACGTCGTGCGCGCGAACCTCGCGGCGCTCACGAAAGGCTCCGGCGAGATCTACGTCGTCGGCACCGGCAAGAAGACGTCGGTGAACGAGATCTACCGCGCGATGGTCCAAGTGACCGGCTTCGAAGCGCCGGTCACGCGAGCCGAGCGCCGTCCCGGCGACGCGCGCGAGGTCTACTTCAACCCGGCCAAAGCGCGGCGCGAGCTCGGCTGGGAGGCGCAGGTGCCGCTCGTCGAGGGAATGCGCAAAACCTACGAATACTTCCGCGACAAGGAAAAGACCGCCGCCGCGTCATGAGGTGAGCGCGGCGAGCATCTCCTGATCAAAGTCGCCGTCGTCCTCTAAGAGCTCGGCTTCGGCTTCCTCTTCGGTGAGCAGCGACGGCGTCACCGGATGGGCGAGGAGCGACTTGAGCGATTCGCGGTCGTTGTAGGCAAAGGTGATCAGCGCATCCTCTTCGACACCGGCGATCGTCAAGAGGTCGGCCGCCATGTAGCGCGCCTCGTCGACGACTGCGCCTTGGGTGCACCACGAGCGCCCGCCATATTCGAACTTCGCCAGCCACCCTTCCTCCGGGTCTTCCGGGTCTCGAAGGATCCTCACTTTGACGTTCGTCATCGGCCTACCAACTTGTCGAAGAGCTGCGGTGGCATGTTGATCTCCTTGGCGATGTCACGGCTCGTGCCAGCCCGGATCGTACTCCCGCGCGGGACGTACGTCAATCGCCCGTCGGGGTGTTGGAAGACGTCGTGAGGACCGTTACGGCGTGCGTACAGAAATCCGAGGCTTTTCAAGAAGCGCACGACGGCACGCCGTTTGTGGGGATGCATCGTGCCCGCCATCTGCGATGACGGGCACGAACGACAAGGGGCGCGCTACATCGACGTCGTTGTTATGCGAATTTGCAATGCTCTAGTGCATTGCGCTAGCGCATTTACGGAACCGGATGGACGTCGGTCGGGGCTTGGGGCGGGGTTTTCCAGGAGACGATCTTCAGGTTCGCGTCGGTCGTGCCGGCGTGCGGCGTGCCGGCGGGGATGACGATCATCATGCCGGGTTTCAGGGCGACTTGCTTGTCGCCGAGCCATTCGGTGCCGGAGCCCGAGACGACGTACTGGACTTCGTTCGCGTCGGCGTGATAGTGCTTGATGACGGTGCCGATCTGAACTTGCGCGGTCGCGCCGTCGGCGGCGACCAGCAGCTTCGAGCGCAGGTTCGGCGAGGCTGGTGCCGGCGTCGGCAAGTCGGCCGCGGTGATCGCGGCGACGTCGATGACCGCGGGTTGGAGCGGCGCGGCGGCGGCGCGCGCGGGCTGCGGGAGGTGCGCGACCGCGAGGCCTGCGCCGAAGGCGAGGGCGGCGACCACGGCGGTGCGGAGTGCGGTGTGCGTCATTGCGAGGTCTCCGACGTTCGGGCGCTCGCCTCCCCTTACGAGGCGGGAGCCGTCGTCTGCGAACGCCGCAGCGCCGTCGCGACCGCGTACGCGACCGCGAAGGCAAGGAAGTACGAGACGTCACCCAGTTGCGGATATGCGGACGCGAGCGGTCCGGTGAGCCACGACTGCTGCCAGAACGGCATCGACGCCGCTACGCCCGTGAGCCAGGCGACGAGCGCGCGAGCATCGGTTCGGCGCGGCGTCGCGCCGCGCGTCGCGAGCAGCACGCCGGCCCACGGCGCGGCCCACATCGTCAGCAGCCCGAGGAAGTTCGCATAGAGGTGCGCGGTCCCGGTCGGGTCGGCGCTGCCGAACGCGAGCGCGCCGCCGAGCGCGCCGACCGCGACGGCCGACTGCCAGCGCGCGAGCGTCCAGCGCACCACCACGAAGCCGAGCGCGCCGACCGCCACGACCGCGAGCGCGACGGCGGCGGCCGAAAAATGCGCCGCCGGATCGTTCGCGCGTGCCGCGAGCAGCACCGCGAGCGTAAGCGCCCCGAGCACCGCCGCGACGCCGAGCGCGGGAACGATCCGCCGCCGCGCGTCCCAGGCGACGAGCGCGGCGAGCGCGCCCGAATAGAGGTTCAAGCAGTTCGCGCTCATCGTTCCGATCAGCACCGTCGCGAGCCCGATCGAGGCGACAAGGCCGTTGCCGTGCGCGAGCAACCCGATCGTCTGGGCCGGCGTCGCGCTCGCGATCCCCGGCGCGCGCGTCGCCGTCACCGCCGCGGCGCCGAGCAGTTCCAAGATCGCCGACGGCACGAAGCCGCCGAGAAACGCCCAGCGCGTCACCGCGCGCGGATCGCTCGCAGCGGGCAGATAGCGCGAGTAGTCCGACGCCGCCGGCCCCCAGCCGATCGCGTACGCGAACGCGAGCGCCGCCGAAAACACGATTCCCGCCGTCTCGCCGCCGGCCGCGAACGGCGCGTGCGCGTCGAACGGCGCGTCGAGCCGCACCCGTGCGAGCATCGCCGCGGCGATCGTCGCGAACCCGATCAGCAGCGCGGCGCTCGCGATGCGCTCGAACGCGTGGATCGCGTTGTGCCCGTACACCGCGAGTACGACCTGCGCGATCAGCAACACCGCCAGCGCGGCGGGATAGCTGAGGTGCGCCAGCGCGCCGAGCGCCTGCGCGCCGAAGACGCTGTCTACCGCAAACCAGCCGACGCCGGCCAGAAACGCCAGCACCGCCGGCAGCACGTTGCCGTCACGCCCGAACGCGCGGCGCGAAGCGACCATCTGCGGCAGCCCGTAGCGCGGCCCCATTCGCGACAGCAATCCGACGACGACGTACGCCAGCGCGTTCCCCGCCAGCAGACCGAGCGCCGCACCGCGCAGCGAGGTGCCGTACAGCGCCACCGACAGAATTCCGACCGCGAACGTCGCGGTCTCCGCGTTCGCGCCGAACCACAGGAAGAACAGATCGCGCGGCGTGCCGTGCCGTTCGTTCGCGCCGATCGCGTCGAGCCCGTGCGGCTCGACCGCGACGACGCTAGCGCCGTACGAGACGGGCGTCCCCGGCGATGTCGGCGCTGCGCGCCACCGCGGCGCCGGCGGACCGGATCTCCCTCAGCGCGCGCTCTTCGTCGGCCGGGTCGACGTTGACCGCCGCCGAGGCGTCCTCGATCACGACGACCTCGAAGCCCGCCGCGCGCGCGTCGAGCGCGGTCGCCTTCACGCAGTAGTCCGTCGCGAGCCCGCACACGAACACCCGCTTGACGCCGTGCTCGCGCAGATCGCTCTCGAGCGACGTCGCGGCGAACCCGCTGTAGCCGTCGGTCTCGCGGTCGATCCCCTTGTCGACGACGACGTCGACGTTCTGCAGATCGAGCCGCGGGTCGAACGCCGCGCCGTGCGTCCCGGCGACGCAGTGAACCGGCCACGGACCGCCCTGCTCCGCGTACGACGAATGGTCCGGCGGATGCCAGTCGCGGGTCGCGTAGACGCGCGCGAAGCGCGGCGCGAGCTCGTCGATCGGCTCGAAGATGCGCTCGCCCTCCGCCACGCCGAGCGCGCCGCCGGGGAGAAAGTCGTGTTGCACGTCGACGACGATCAGCGCGTCGTCGGGCCGAATGGTATAGGTCATCTCGTCATGCCGCCACGATGTTGAGGAGCTTGTCGGGTACGAAGATCTTCTTGCGGATTTGCTTGTCGCCGATCTGCGCCGTGACCGTCGGCTCGCGCATTGCGCGCTCGAACGCCTCGTCTTCGCCGATCCCCGGCGCCGTCTGAATGCGCGCGCGCACCTTGCCGTTCACCTGCACCACCAGCGTGATCTGCTCGACCGCGAGCGCGGCCGGGTCGGGCTCGATCCAGCGCTCCAGGTGGACGCTGCGCTCGTAGCCCATCCGCGACCACAGCTCGTCCGCGATGTGCGGCGCGAACGGCGCCAATACGATGGGCAGCGCGTGCACGACGTACCGCACCACCGGATCGTCTTCCGCGCCCGGCTCGCGCAGCGCGGCGGTCAGCACGTTGACCAGCTCGTCGAGCTTGGCGGTGGTGACGTTGTAGTGGAAACGGCGCGTCTCCGTCTCGCTCTTGCCGGACTCGAGCGCGACGTGCAGCGCGCGGACCAGCTCGCGCCCCCGGCCTGCGCGCGTCTCCGGCAGCCGGTCGAGCGGCGCGCTGCGCGCCTTCGCCGCGACCGGCTCGACCGCGCGCCACACCCGCTGCACGAAGCGAACCCGCCCGATGATTCCCTCTTCGGTCCAGTCCATCGTGTCTTCCGGCGGCGCGGCCTTGAGCAGAAACAGCCGCATCGCGTCGACGCCGTAGCGCTCAACCGCGTCGTCGATGCCGACCACGTTGCCGCGCGACTTCGACATCTTCTCGCCGTAGTAGAGCAGCATCCCCTGGTTGAAAAGGCGCGTGAACGGCTCGTCGTCACCCGAGGCCAGGCCCGAGTCGACGATGAACATGTAGAAGAAGCGCGCGTACAGCAGGTGCAGCACCGCGTGCTCCGCGCCGCCGATGTACTGGTCGACCGGCATCCACTTCGAGGCGACGTCGTGCTCGAACGGCCGCTCCGCATTGCGCGGATCGAGATAGCGCACGAAGTACCACGAGGAGTCGACGAACGTGTCCATCGTGTCGGGATCGCGCTGCGCCGGACGGCCGCACCGCGGACAGCTCGTCTCGATGAACGCCGGATCGTTCGCGAGCGGCGAACCCTGGCCGGTGAACTTCACGCCCTTCGGCAACAGCACGGGCAGCTGATCGTCCGGTACCGGAACCGAGCCGCAGTAAAAACAGTAGACGATCGGGATCGGCGTGCCCCAGTAGCGCTGCCGCGAGACCAGCCAGTCGCGAATGCGGTAGTTGACGGTGTTCTTACCGCGCCCCATCGCTTCGAGCCGCGCGGCGATCGCGCGCCGCGCGAGCGCCGACTTCATCCCGATGTACTCGCCGGACGCGATCAGCTTGCCGTCCTCGACGTACGCCTCGTGCAGCGGCGCGCGCAGCGAGCCGTCGGGCGTGGTGATCACCTGCGCGATCGGCAGCCCGTGCTGCTTGGCGAAGTCGAAATCGCGCTCGTCGTGCGCGGGCACGCCCATCACGGCGCCGGTCCCGTACTCGGCGAGCACGTAGTTGGTCACCCAGATCGGGATCTTCTCGCGCGAGAGCGGGTTGACCGCGTACGCGCCGATCGGCACGCCGGTCTTCTCCATGAGCTGCGTGCGCTCGAGCTCGCTCTTGTTTTTCAGCGACGCGGCGAACTCTTCGACCCGCCGGCGCGCTTTGGGCAGTCTTTCCAAAATTTGCGCGACGACCGGGTGCTCCGGCGCGACCGCGACGAACGTCGCGCCGTACACCGTGTCGATGCGCGTGGTGAAGACCTCGATCCGCGCCTCCTCGACGTTCTCGACCTCGAACGAGAACGTGACGCCTTCGGAGCGCCCGATCCAGTTGCGCTGCATCGTCTTGATCCGCTCCGGCCAGCCGTCGAGCCGCTCCAGTCCCTGCAGCAGCCGCTCGACGTAGTCGGTGATCTTGAAGAACCACTGCGCGAGGTTGCGGCGTTCGACCGCCGCGCCGCAGCGCCAGCACAGCCCGTTCTCGACTTGCTCGTTCGCCAGCACGGTCTGGTCGACGGGACACCAGTTCACCGGCGCCTCGCGCTTGTACGCCAGCCCTTTCTCGAACAGGCGAATGAAGAACCACTGGTTCCAGCGATAGAACTCGGGATCGCACGACGCGAGCTCGCGGCGCCAGTCGTAGCTCGTCCCGATCAGCCGCACTTGGCGCTGCATGTTGCGGATGTTCTCGCGCGTCCACGTCTCCGGGTCGATCCCGCGCTGGATCGCGGCGTTCTCGGCCGGCAGCCCGAACGCGTCCCAGCCCATCGGGTGGACGACGTTGTAGCCGCGCATGCGGTGGATGCGCGCGATCGCGTCGCCGAGCGTGTAGTTCTTCGCGTGGCCGACGTGCAGATCGCCCGACGGGTACGGCAGCATCTCCAAGGTGTAGTACTTGGGGCGCGGGTCGTCGTCGAGCGCGTGGTAGATGCCCTCGCGCTCCCAGCGCTGCTGCCAGCCGCGCTCGACGGCGCGGAAGTCGTACGATCTCTCCTCGGTGACCGACATGGAACTTTGAGTCTACACCATCTCCGCCCGGAGCCCTAGTGGATTCGCCTGCGGCGAAACCTTCGCGTCGGTCCTGCGGACCGAGCCGCAGGGACTTGCCGAGGCGAGCGGAGCGCGTGAGGGGATGAGCATGAAACGCCTGATCGCCGTCCTGCCCGGGCTCAAACGCATCGGTGCCGCGTTCGCGGTGGCCGCCCTGGCCGCCGTCGTCCTGCTCCGTCCCGTCCCGCCCCCGACCCCGTCCGGTGCGGCCGCGGCCGGCTGGTCGTCGCCCGGGGCGCCGGGCTCAACCTCCGCCGGGCCGTCCGGCTCGGCGAAGCGCGCCGGCCTCCGCGGCTTCGCGGGCGCCGCGTCGCCTGCGCGCGCGCTGGTCTACGTCGCGGGCGACGTCGTGCGGCCCGGCGTCTACCCGGTCGGTCCGGAGTCGCGCGTCCGCGACGCGCTGGCGCTCGCCGGCGGGAGCCGCCCGGACGCCGACGTGGTCGCCGTGAACCTCGCCGCGCACGTGCGGGACGGCGACGAGATCGTCGTCCCGGTCCGCGGCGCAGCCGAGACGCTCCCCGCCGCGCGCGCCGCGCACCGCCTCGGCCACGGTCGCGGGCGGCGCGCGGGCGGCGCACACCGCGCCGGCTACGGCCGTCACAAGCGCTCGCGCCGCGACGAACCGCCGCCCGCCGCGCAGGTCGACTTGAACTCTGCCGACGCCGAAACGCTCGCGACGATCCCCGGGATCGGCCCCGGTCTCGCCGAGCGCATCGTCGCCTTCCGCACCGCGAACGGCGCCTTCGCCTCGGTCGACGAGCTCCTCGACGTCTCCGGCATCACCGAACACCGCCTCGACGCAATCCTGCCTTACGTCGTCGCCCGCTGAAAAATGCGAACGAATCTTGGCCGGCGTGTCGGCATCGCCTGGAACGCGGCGCGCTTCTTTGCCCGCGCGTTCATCGAGTACGTGCTGACCGTCTGGCTCCTCGGAATCGCTCCGTTCGTGGCACACCTCGCTGCGATGCCGGCACGACACAGCTACGGCTGGATTCCGGACGATCTCTATCTCTTCGTGATGGTAATCGGCGGAAGCACGGCGATCGAGGCGTTCAAGGACCGAGAGTGTGATGGTCCGTCGCGGCCGTTTGCGGCGATGATGGGACTCTGCTTTGCAGTCGCGAGCGCGTGGGCGTTCGGCGCGCTGCAAGCGGGAACGGCGCCGCCGAGCATCCGAGCGCAATCGGTGATCGGGTGGGCAATCGTGGGCGCGTTAGGTATTGACGTTTCCTATCGAGTCTTGCCGATGATACGGAATGCGTTCGTCGAAGCGAGGATAAAATGCTGAGCCCGGTCGCCATAGAACGGATTACCTATGTCTTGCTTTACGGCACTCTCGCGATGTCCGTGCCCTGCCTGCTCTACCTTCTCCTCACGTTGCCGCATCGGTTGAAGCAGGCGCTTCGCGCCGAGCCGCCGCAGCGGCGAGCAACCGATTTCAAGACCGAAACATCGGAATGACGCGGCGCGCGACGGCGGCGATGGCGGCGTCGCGTGCTTCGTCGGTGCCGTGTACTTCGGCGAAATAGATCGCGAGCACGATCGGCGCGCGGTTGTGCGGCGGCCACAGGATCGCGACGTCGTTGCCTCCCGTCGCCGTCGTGCCGGTCTTGTCGCCGACGGTCCAGTCTCGCGGCACGCCGGCTCGGATGCGCGTTTGGCCCGTGTCCGCGCGGCGCAGCCACTCGAACAGTCGCGCTTTCGAGGCCGGTGAAAGGATCGGATCCCGCACCAGCCGCGCGAGCAGGTTCGCCATCGCCTCGGGTGTCGTCGTGTCGCGGACGTCGCCGGGGGCGTCGCGGTTCAGCGCCGGTTCGGTGTGATCGAGGCGCGTGACGGAGTCGCCGAGCGCGCGCAGGTACGCGGTCACGCCGGGCGGGCCGCCGGTGATGCGCAACAGCAGGTTCGCCGCCGTGTTGTCGCTGTGCTCGATCGCCGCTTCGCACAGCTCGGCGACCGTTTTCGTCCCGGCGTGCGGCGCCGGTCCGAAGGACGGGCTGTATGCGAGGATCTCGCTCGCGCGAAACGCGACCTTGGCGTCGAGCCGCACGCTGCCGCGGTCGACGCGCGTGAGAACGTCCATGACGAGCGGCAGTTTGAACGTGCTCGCCAGCGGAAAGCGTTCGTGTCCTCGCTGCGCGATGCGGCGCCCGTCCCGCAGATCGACGGCGGTGACGCCGAGTCGCCCCCGGCCGCGCTGCTCCTCGGCGGCAAACGGCTGCGGCGTATTGGCGAAAGCAAGCGCGCGCTGCGTCGTCGCACCGGCCGCGGCGAGAGAGGAGAGGAAGGCAGAGCGGTCCATCGCTCGGCGAGTTCGTCGGAAAACGCCCGCACGCTTTTGGGTAAAGTGCCGTACCGATGCGCTCTCTCGCCGCGATCACCGTCCTCACCGCCCTCGTCGTCACCATCGCCGCAGCGCCGGCGACTCGGACGGCGCCAGCGCCGGCGACCGCCGACGCGCCGGCCGACGAGTACTTCGGGCCGTTCAAATACAGTGCGCTCTCGGTGCGGACGAAGATCGACGCGCTCGCCCGTTCGTACAACGAGCGCTGGCAGGACGACGCCTCGCTGGTTCACGACGCGCTGATGGTCGAGAGCTCGTACCGCGTCTGGGCGCAGCGCTATCCGCGCGACAAGTGGCTCGCGCCGACGGCCTACCACCTCGCGCAGCTCTACCAAGAAGTGCAGACGCCGGACGCTCGCGCGCACGCGCTGGCGATGTACCAGTACGTCGCGAAGGCGTTCCCGGCGTCGAAAGAAGCGCACAACGCGCGCCTGCGCCTGCGCCAAGGACTCCCGCCGCTGCACCCGGAGTCGCCGGTTTCGCCGACCCCCAACCCGTACGCGCCGACGCCGACGCCCACCGCGGAGCCGACGGCCACGCCGTCACCGACGCCCACGGCCACGCCCACCGCGACGCCATCGCCGACGCCGCAGCCGAAGCGCAAGCGCCTCTTCTGAAAAAGACCGCTCCGGCGGTGCCGGAGCGGTCTTTTTTTCAGTCGCTAACGGCTACCAGCCGCCGCCGGAGTCGCCTCCTCCGCCGCCGCCGTCGCCGCCGCCCCAGCCGCCTCCGCCGGAGTCACCCCCGCCCCAGCCGCCGCCGGAGTCGCCCCACGACGAGCCGCCGATGTTCGAGGTGTCGATCTGACCGGCGTCGCTTTGCCAGCCGCCGGCGTCGGACGCGGCGCCCGGGTCGGCGCCGCCCGCGGTGCCCGCGTAATCGGCACCGCCGCCGTAGTCGCGCCGGCCGCCGAAGAGCTCGTTGCCGAGCCAGGCACCGCCCAGGCCGCCGAGCAGCCCGCTCCAGAACCCGCCGCCGCCCATGCCGTACCCGGGCCCGCCATAGCCCGGACCGTAGCCCGGCCCGCCGGGGCCGTACCCCGGACCGCCGTACATGCGCGGCCCCATCATCGCGCGGAAGATGCCGCGGATGATGAAGAAGATCGCGGCCAGGATGATGATCCACCAGATCCAGCCCACACTGAACCCTCCCGAATTGCTGTAGCTTTGCGTCCGCCCGGACGAGACGGCGCCGACCGGACGGCGGCCGGCGTTCAGCGAGCTCGTGTGCCCGCGATAGGTGTTGACGATCACGCCGACCGCGTTCTCGACGCCGCCGTCGTAGTCGCCGGATTTGAACGACGCGCGCATCGTCTGCGCGATCGTCTGATACGAGCCCGCCGGGAAGAACGTCGAGGACGCGCGGTCGCCGGCGATGCGGATCTGGTGCTCGTTCTGGGCGATGAAGATCTCGACGCCGTTGACTTGGTTCTGCGCGAAGCTGCGCTCGAGCGCCGCCTCCGGCGTCTGCCCGTTCAACGACGGCGTCGTGACGACGAGGACTTCCTTGCCGGTTTGCGCGCTCAGGTTGGAGACTTGCTGGTCGATCTGCGCGACCGCCGTCGACGAGAGCAGGTGCGCGTCGTCGATCACGTAGCTGCTGCGCGCGGCAAACGCGGGTGCAACGGTCGCCGCGACGGCGACCGTGAGTGCGGCGAAGGCAGCGAGCGCTGCCGTGGGTTTCATCTCTGGCTGGTCCTCCGGAGTGCGAGTACCCCGACCCGGCCGGGAAGTTGCGAGGGCGCCTCGGCGCGGCGTCAGCGAACGATCAGGATCACGCCGACCGAGGTGAGGACGAAGATCGCCAGCACGATCCAAGCGACCGTCTTGGCGAACGCGTTTTGGCCGCGGCGGCGGCGGGGGGTCTTGACGGCGCTTCCGCCGCGCTGGTTCTTCATTTCGCTTCCGCGCGGGCTTCGGCGACCCGCCCCCAAAGCCGTTCCAAGTTGTAGAACTGCCGCTGTTCGGGCGTGAAGACGTGGACCACGACGTGGCCGAGATCGATCAGCACCCAGCCGCCGTCGGCGTAGCCCTCGACGCGCGGCCGCAGTCCCGCCTCCTCCGCCTTCTCGACGATCGCGTCGACGATCGAGCGGGTCTGAATGACCGACCGGCCGGTGGCGATCACGAACGCGTCGGCGACGATCGTGCGTCCGGTGAGGTCGAGCACCGCGACGTCTTCGGCTTTCTTCTCTTCGGCGGCGTCGCGCACGAGCGCGATCAGATCGGTCTCAGGCAGGGCTGCTCTCCTCGGGGGCTTCGACGATGATACCGTACCGCTCGGCGGCGGCGCGCGTCTGCGGCGCGACGGCCAAGCCGCGGCCCCGCAAGTACGCGATCGACGAGGCCAGCGCACCGCGCAGCGCCGCGTCGAGGTCGCGCTCGGCCAGCGCGGCCAATTCGGCGCGCTCCGGGAACGCTCGGCCGGGCTCGAGGCCGTCGGCCAGGTAGACGACCGCGTCCAACGGGCTCATGACCGCGTCGGCCAGCGTGTGTTTGCGAATCGCCGAGAGCACCCGCTCGTCCGCGACGCCGAACCGCTCGCGCGCCAGCTCCGCGCCGAGCCGCGCGTGCAAGACGAGCGGATGCGCGCGCTCGAACGCGTCGATCGCCAGCCCGCGCTCCGCGCACTCGCGCAGCAGCCGCTCGTCGGAGTACAGCCGCGCGAGGTCGTGCAGCAGCGCGGCGGTGCGCGCGGCGCCCGCATCGAGCCGGTGCGCGCGCGCAAGCCGTTCGGCGAAGCGCGCGACGCGCAGCACGTGCGCGTAGCGGTGCCGCTGCGCGAGCGCCTCGCGCACCGCGCGCGCGGTGCGCACGAAGCGAACGCCGTCGCCGGCGAGCGCGGTGCGCGCGCTCAGTGGCGCACCTCGCGCCACACGCTCGCGCCGATCGGGCGCCCGCCGAGCTTCGCCGGCGCGTACGCGTCGTGCCCGAGCTGCGCGATCAGCTTCTGGTCGAACGCGGGATCGTCGCTCGGGATCACGACGGAGACCTTGCGCACGATCCCGCCGCGGTCGAGGTCGAGCCGCAGCACCGTCGCTTGCGCGCCGCTGCCGTCCGGCACGTCGGTGTGCCGCAGCACCGGTGCGGTGAACGGAAAACGGCTTTGGATCGGCGTCGGGTCGGCCAGATAGCCCAGGCGCAGCAGCGTCGCGCGGTCGCCGACGATCAGGTGCGCGAGCTTCGACGTTTTCGCATCGAAGACCAGCACCGCGTCCGAGTCCGCGGTGCGGCGAAAGACGCGAAAGTTCGGGCCTTCCGTCTCGGCGTCGGCGGCGAGCTCGTCGCGCGCCCCGAGCGAGCTCGTCGTGCCGAAGGTGAGCGTGTGCGGCTTGCCGTCGATCTGCAGCGTGTACGCCGTGCCGGCCGGGAACGCGAAGTCGAGCGCGTGAATCGTCGCGTCGTCGTCGACGATCGCCGAGACGCTGCCGCTCGGGGCGCCGAAAACGACGTGCTGGCCGTCGTCGCGCGACGCGACCGAGACCGGCGCGCCGTACGCGCGCACGAGCGCTGCGAGCGGACGGTGGAGCAGATCGGCCGCCGGCGGCGCGATCAAGGACGGTTTGCGATCTCTGCGGCGAGCGCGCGGCGCAGCACGCGCAGCCGCGCGCCGTACAGCTCGCCCTTGAGGTTGCCGGCCCACATCACCAGCGCGTTCTCGCCGTTGTCGCTGTAGTAGCCCCGCCGCGTCGAGACGGTGGTGAAGCCGTACTTGCGGTACAGCTTCTGCGCGACCTCGTTCGACTCGCGCACCTCGAGGGTGATCCACGACGCGCCTTCGGCGATCGCCTCGTCGAGCAGCTTCAAGAGCATCTCTTCGCCGAGCTTGAGCCCGCGGTAGTCGGGATGCACGGCGATCGTCGTGATGTGCGAGTCTTCGAGGATCACCCAGATCCCGCCGTACGCGACGATCTCTTCGCCGACTCGGCCGACGAAGTAGTGCGCGAGCTTGTTGTCGCGGATCTCGTTCGAGAACGCGTTCACCGGCCAGGTCGTGCTGAACGACATCCCTTCGATCCGCAGCACCGCCGGCAAATCCGCTTGCGTCATCGTCTCGATCCGCATCTCGCGCGCCGCCCCAGAGCCGCGCGAAAAAATCTCTGCTTTCATGTTGAACGGCGCTCCGCCCCTGGCTCCGCGCCCCCCACGTGCTCTGCACGTGGGGCCCCCCGAAAGCGCGAGCCCGCGACCATAGCGATGAGGTCGCGATTCCCCGAGGGGGCTCGCAAGAACATTTGCTGTTCTGTCACGTAGATTTGGGCTTCGTTACGGCGGGGGCTTCGCCGTAGTCGGGGGCTAGGGCGTGGGGCGAGGGGCTCGGCGCGCGGGTGCGGGCGAGCTGGACGATCGCGACGGCGGGGACGGCGGCCCGGGGCGGGAGCGCTCGCACGGTCCAGCCGCGTTCGGCGATCTCGGGAAGCACGTCCTCCGTATTCCCGGCCGCATCGAGCGCGCCCGGCGGGCCGCAAAGCAGCCGGTCGAGGACCGCCCCGACCGGACCGCAAGCGGTCCGCGTCCCGGCGGCCTCGCGCAGCCGGGCGCAGATCACCCTTCGCCGGCCGCGCACGACCGTCAGCACGGGAAGGCCGGCATCCTCCGGCTCCAGCGCGTCGTACGAGGAGACCCCGACCAGCGGAACCCCGCTCCCGTACGCGAGCGACTTCGCGTAGGCCACCGCGATCCGCACGCCGGTGAACGAGCCCGGCCCGAGCCCGACCGCGATCCGGTCCAGCTCGCGCAGCGTCAGCCCCGCCTCGTGCAGCAGCTTTTCGACGCGCCCGAGCCCGCGCTCCAACGCGTCCTGCGCCCCGCCGGGCGCGACGTGGAGGCGTTTCTCGTCGTCGAGCGCGGCGGAGAAGCCGTCGAGCGCCGCGTCCAACGCCAAAATCTTCATCGGCCTCGTTCAAGACCGGCGGGTCACGCGGACCGTGCG